>Ga0209282_1001465_pt1 | contig 12998 bp, 9 predicted proteins | sample Mtrugardesep15_FD_187529 | JGI IMG/M metagenome (GOLD analysis project Ga0209282, IMG submission 187529) | Root nodule microbial communities of legume samples collected from California, USA - M. trunc garden sep15 (SPAdes) (version 2) | ecosystem: Host-associated > Plants > Roots > Nodule...
GCAAAAGCAATCACAGGACATGACATCAAAAAAGCAACTCCGACATTTTGCAAAACATGCTGCATTAAATTTAAGGGCAACATAGAATCTCATCATCATGCATTCAGAAATTAATCGCATCTGCCGGTAAACTTGAATAAAACCAAGAATTTGATGTGAGCATCTAGGTATACGAGTTAGTGACACTTAAATGCACAACAATACAAAACAAGTCGGTAAATTATGTTTCAAATTACCTAATCAAGTTGCGCCAGTTAAAACACAATATGGAACCTTTCCTACAGTTGCTACAAAGAACTGAAGACTGCCGAACTTAATCAACTGACTAAAAAAATGTACATTCCCAGTTGGATTTCTCAGATATATTTACACTGGATGGTTTCTCCAGACCTGTAAATTGAACTGCATCCATCAATTTCATGAAATACACACAATAAATGCAAATTTTAAATTGTGAGCCTAGAGAACCTGACAAAAGAATGTGTACATAAGAAATAATCTACCAATGCCTTTGACAGCAAAGCAGTATATTCAAGAAACGCAAGTATATCAAATTCATAACCAAAGGGCGAGGAAGTTTGCAATCAGTAACCTTGTTTTCTCCAATTTTTTAACCACATCAAGCATAGCATATATAGTCATTTTCTTCACCTGTTACCAAAGAAACAGCAACAATCAGGAAAAAATACATAAAATCCCAACAAGCAACTATTGACATGGTGACGTGACACAATAATATAGAACTGAAATAGGCTGAAGATCAAGACTTCAAACATTCAACAAAGATATTTCCATCTAAATCGATCCAGTTAACATTAGAAGTTAGAACCTTGTGAACAGCATGGATAATGCAGACATGATCACTAGACCCGGGGTCTATAAGAATATAAGAAAAATATTTTATAACATCTTTATAACACTACCAAAAAAAGAACATCTTGGTTTATCTCATAAGATTAGTTTCTTACCTTAGAGTATCTTATTAGATTAGTTTGCATATTACTTCACAATTCTCATGATCTGTTTTCTCTTTTCTATTAGGATTAAGAGTTTTGTATCCTTATTAAACACTAGTCACAAGTCTAGTGCTTAATTTTTTTTTTTGTATCATCAATCATAATCATTAAATCATCATGTTATAGTCTTCATATCTCCAACCTTTATCTAAAACCCATAACTAACATAGTACCAGCAGCAGTACCATCCTCCAAGACTTGACTCCAACACATGATTGCAATCCTAAATTAGAGTTGTTTACATATTTTGAACAATACTAGATAATACAATAAAGAAATAGAAATTCCAAAACCAACACGAAACCTTTGTCTTCACTAAAGCTTTTAGTGATTTTAAGAAAAAAAGCAATTGAAACTACAAATTGTCTACATACTGTAAATAATCGAACCATTTTTTTTATCTTTCCAATCAATTTTTCTGTAATTAATATGTTACATCACAATTCATAGAGTGAACTAATTATGACCTTGCAGTTTAGAATTTACAGTTAACATGGTAAAAAATTGTATAATAGAGCCGAACATTTGGAGTGACCGAAAGCTCCTAATCAATACAACTTGTTCTAGTAGGTTTAGTATAGAACTGCTTTTAAGCTACAGTCTAAAACTAAATTCATTTGAAAGAAGCTAATGACAAAATAGGAAAAATGCAATATACTACCAACATTGGGAAGCATATAAACATACAGATAGAATCAAGAATAGTAGTATAACAGACCTCCAACTTGTTTTCGGTGGACCTATGGTTTATCGGAAGCTTGCGGCATTCCTCAGTCAAACGGAAGCACTCGCCTATATTTTCAGGTGAGACAAAAGCAAGTCCTACCTTGATGCACGACTACAAAAATACAATGCATGTATTGACATTAAAACAAACATTTCAAGTAACGGTTAAAAGAAAAATAAATCAGGACATAAAAAGTGAGCTAGTGATAAATGGCTTCAACAATTTGCAAGAAATAACATGTTCAAGCCATCATGCTGATATTGTATAAAAAAACATTGCATTTAATGTTTCAAAAAGAACTGGCATTCGTTCAACACACTAACTTAAACTAATCAGTAGTGTAAAGATGCATACTAAGGTACAAGCAAAGAAACTGCCATAGAATCACAAAACCAACATGTTGAGAATCCTACCCCGACCAGAGATATGGCATATGTAGTGCTCATAAAGGTTATACATGATAATCCTAACTACGACTACCCCATTAAATTAATAACTTCCCAACCAACTCCTTATCCCATATCCTAACAAACTCCTACTTATCCTCTATTCTAATATACCCCTCCTCAAAACAACCGTGTCCTCAAGGTCGAAATCTACAAAATTCAACCTGTTATGCACTTTCTTGATAACATGCATTGGCTTTCCTTTTTTCCTTCCACATACTAATTAAGATGAAGTAATGGCACCCCCATACATCATGATCTCATTAAGATTACTGCACCTGTAGCCCACCAAGGTAAGGAATAAGGGTTGAGACTTTTATGCAACATATTCTCATTTTTATTGTTACCACATGGATCCCAGAATTATAGGGAATAAGTGCCGTCAACATTGTGCAGTATATCCCATTTAGGATGATGCAAGCTGGATCCCACTGATGGAAGGACAACGGCCCCATCTGTGAACCATCGTCGCAGCCTCTGCTGCCACTCTTTTGGTAATCGGTTAACTTGATAATACTTTTGGACAACAGCTGAAAAATTCCACATCGAAGAGTAGTAAGACAAATATTATGGTGTTGGTGCATGACCGAATCACAAAAATATGGGTTTGTCTCATTGAGGCTACTGTTTGGCCCAATATCCAAAAGTTGGATTCTGATCTAAATTATGCTTCTTCTTATGCCTGACATAATAAACTATAATTTGAGCAGTAACTTTCTTCCTCCCCCTCTTGATCTCAGAAGCTCCCTCACATACCACCCTGCTTAGCCTAAGATTAATCGTTGTTGGTTGCTCATAACCTTATGTACAGTCCGGTTGCTGCGATGGAAGTGGCAGTTATTTGTCGTCGTCCAATTTTCTTGAGGCCCACCCTCTCGATGATGTCTTCCTTGCTCCAATCCGATTTCTCCAAACTGTTAAATCGGCAACAACAGTTGTTTTCTCTCTCAACCCTCATTTTCATGGATGGAGCATCACCAGACAACGCCATTGACATTGGTTGATTGGCTGTCACCCACATCTCGCTCCCCTCTGTCGTCAAACAGTTTTGGTGGTGTGGCTGCAGTCTAACACACTTGTGTGCAACTCACTTTCTCATCACCATTGTTATCATCTTTGTACTACTACTACTACCCTCCAAGACCCATTTCTCAATACTTCGATCTTGAAGGTCTGAGACGGAACCACATTCCTTTCTCGATTTCTCCATCAAAATCCCCACAGCTATCGTATGAGTACCACCATCTGCTGGTTTCGATGGTAGACACATAACTAATATCTATTCTTTCTCTTCTCCGTTTTTCATCTAAAACTCATAGCCTCAACATATACACTTCTTGGTAAACAAGGTAACATTTCACCTTCATTAAAGATAAAACAAATCCGTCACATATGTATGTTATACCTTCAAATTTCGGACTTGGTGGGGACAACCAGCTGGAATGAAAACAGCATCTCCCAGCTTCTGAAAAAAAGTCCAAGGTTCAATTCCTACAAGTCAATGTTGAATTGTCAACAAAACAGCACATGTTAGTTGGTCACCACTGCTCAAACCAAACGATATAAGAAACATTATAAACATGACTAACCATACTCCTCCTTAAGCCTCTTCTTATGCTCGATAGTTAAATAAAAGTGCTGATCATGGATGGGGTGAATAACCTACATTACCAAGGATGTGTCATTCAAGAAAATGCATACAAATAGAGTAAACACTTCCCAGTCATCTACATACAGCAGCCCATCAACTGTCAAGTGAACTTATAAACAATAAAACGGAAGATATAAGATTATCAACTCAACAGATGACTATAATGCATTCAAAACTAACTAATCACAAGTAATACCAACAGCCCCTAAACTTATGGTGGAAGACTTGGTAAATGCAGGTGGGTGATTTATCTCCAACATCTATACCCAAATTGTCATGTAGAACAGTAAATTGAGCTGGAGATAGAGTCTTGGTTGATACCAGCTATGAAGCACCGGACTCCAAAATTCAAGATGTATCCAAACCCGGTAATCGACTCTAAGTACCAGGAATGTGCTAAAAAAAAAATTCAAAAATAAATAAGTTGGGTGCTCTATTTGGATACACGTGAGTACTTCTTGAGTACATACCAGCGTTTACCCACAGTATAATAAATGAATGTATGTTTGTCATTTAGCACAAAAATTAGGTTTTTTACCTTTTCATTTTGTATGACGTTGATACTCCTATTTTGATTTCTGACGTAGTAAGTTATACAAGATGTTTTCTTGTATATTCTTATGACAGATGTTATACTTATTTGCGTTTTCTATTGTGTTTTCTGACGTAGTCTCGTCGCACCAAGTTTTCCTAAGTTGGGTTTATTTCGTCGCCAACATCACAATCAACCTCTTATAGAAACTTAGTGATATATTAGTCAACAAACCAAGGATTGAAGGCGTGAAAATTGTGGTCGCAAATAACGCCTACGGTTTGTTGTTTCAATTGGAAACTCTTATCGTCAAGTTTAATTGAGTGGATGTGAAAAGGTGAAGAAAAAAAACACCATAAGGAATTGTGCAATGATTTTTTAGGTGGATGGTAGGAATGAACGGACATGTCTTGTTGTTTAGATCGAAAAAATTCACATGTTATCATGTTAGAATCAATAACCAAAAAAATGTGAGGGTGAAGGAAAAAGTAAAGAGAAAATTTAGAAGTTTGTATTGTTTGAAAAAGTGAAAACAAAGCTTTATAATGAGTTGCAGTCTGCTAGAAACAGTTGCAATGACGACAGAGTGTGCCACAACCTTTTTTTAAAACAGAAAATGTGCGTCACAACCTTCTAAGCTAGGCAAGACATACCAATGGGCTGCCAGACTAAACTATGAAGGCCCAATAGAACATATTGCAATGTACAGATGTAAAACAAACATAGCACCACAGACAAATAAAATAAAGCATAAGTCAAGACTTCAGTCAAATAGGGAAAAGGAGAGATAGTATCAATTTTATCATGGTGCAAACCTCCTAATATTACGCACACAGTGTTAGTTAGAGCATGTTCCTCGAAGCAAAACTAATTGCTAGCAACAAAGTTTAGTTAATGACTCAAGTTAAAAGAGGCATCCCAACGGATAATAGAAAATTATCTTAACTAATTTTACCTGCTTTAAAGGAGAGCAGTGGACATGCCTGAACTCTCTGAAATGCTTCTTTAAATATTCCTCCAATTTAGGTACATCCTCTCTCCGAAAAATATCCCAGAGAGCACCGTCTAAAGAATCAGCCCCATTTTGCTTAAGTGACGAATTTATCGAAAAAGATGAATTATCAAGCATGTCGACATTGGTCTCTCCATCCTGATTATCAGCATGTAGCTCCCTCTTGTCTTGCTCAAGGTGCTTTTGAGTCAGTTTCTTAATGGCATAAATAGCCTTAGGGTCCAATTTCACTTCAGAAACATGAGTCAACACATTTACCTAAATAACCAAATAATGAAAGACGGCATTTCATTTTCCTCATAATAGAGTAGAATAGAGTATGCATTCAGAGTTACAGAGCAAAAAAAATAAAGCACAAACAAAGAATTGACCAGGAAAGACAACACATCTGACGGTAGTATATACGTTACAACTTTCTAATCCAAAAGCATTGATCATAATTCAAGTCTAAAAAAAATCTTATATAATGATGCAACTGATCAGAAAATTATTTTTCAAATTACCAGTGGGCAGTAACCAAAACACAAAGGTAAGTAACATGCCAAAGTAAATTAAATTGAATATACAGTCAAATGAGAGTATTTAGAGGAACAAGGAGGCAAGCAAAATTTTAAGACATGCACTAGAAACTACAAGGCAAAGCTCATAATGCAATGGCTTAAAAGACATTGTATACATCCTAGAAACTATGCACCTTAAATATGATACTCAGTTAAAAAGTATCAGGATAAACATAATCAAAAAGCACAAGACATGATAAAAATAACCAGTGCTAGAAAGACTAAGAATTGAAGCATACTGCATCAGACATATCACAATGGAGCTTAGTCACAGAATCACCCCGCCCAAGCTCCTGATCAAATCCATAAGCAATATAAGTTTTTGGACCCATGTCTGGATTTAGAACCTTGTCAGGCAACCTCACAGCAAGGTTCAGAATTTACTCTAGTCTATCAAACTAAAGAAAGGAAAGAGAATGAATACAACGAGAGAACAATATTTTCAATAAGAGAACATGAAAAAGCAGTAAATCTTACACCAACTTCAGCTAGATGATCTGAGTATGCATAAGAAAAAGGGGAAAAAAACAATAGAAAACAGAAGCCAAAAGATAAAAGACCAACAAGAAAGTATCTGGGTAGATCAAGCAAAGATAACAGGAACGCTAGAGTGCAAGAAATTGAGATACCGCTGAAAAATAAGATGATGAGAAGTTGAGCGAGACGACTGAGAAATATGAGAGAAGTTATAATTAAGGATGTAAAATAAGCACACAATATCTAAGGACCGAGACATCATGACTTACACATTCCAATTAGAGTCAAAAAAATAGGCTTCTAACTTACAATCCTAATTAGTAATTGGGTATATCCGCAGACAAATAAGATTTTAATCTTGCACTGGTATCTCTTCATAACCCAGACAGCAGACCATCTAGAAACGTTTTCTTAATGAGCAGCTGTCCACTAAAAAATAGTTGGAATAGTATGGATTGAGTAATGGACAAAATTAAAAACATTTAAGCTTCTCTTAACCCCAAAAGGATGGAAATAACAAGTTAAGAAAATGTGTATGATATTCAACCGCACGGAAAATTGTAACTAAATTATTCCCTAAGGCTTTGTTTGCGAGTTTGGAGGGGAAGGGAGTAGAGGGTTTCAGAAAAAAGGAAGGAGCAAGCGGAAGAAATAGAGTACATTGGGAGGGAGGGATTTGGGGGGTTAACTTTTCATCATAATACAAAACCCTCCTCATTTGGGGGAACTAAAAAGTTGTATTGGAGGAGGGTTTTGGGGGTTTTTGGAGGGTTTATACAAATTCTTCAATTTTATTCTATGTTGTTATAATATTCTTAATATTAAAAATATATGAATCATAAGCATTAATTTATCATTCTCTAAAAAAACACTCATTCAAAAAAATGTGAAAGATTTGTCCATTTCCCTCTATATTTCCCACCCCCCAAAGCCCTTCCTTCCCCTCCCCTCCAAACTCCCAACAAAGCCTAAATGAAGTACCATAAAATAAGAACTAAAGTTCATGAAAATTATAGTAAATTTCAAATTTTAGCAAGGATCAATACAAGCTCAAGATTTAGAAATCGAACAAAATTCATGTTCAAGATTGAGAAATTGAACAAACCTCACACCAATCTAAGCAATCAATTGCCTTCACATCCGAAAGTGTTTTGTGCTTCGTATTCCTTATCTGTCGGAATGCACGCCACATGACAAGTGGTTCCCAGCTTAAACCAGATGTACATTCAAGTACATTGCTGACAATTATAGGCTCCCCTTTTCTCCAGTGCCATTGAAAATGTCTTAAATCCTCATTATCTAGATTTACAGCCTTGGGACAATATAAGAAGTTTTCACGGGAATCTTCACGAGAAGCTGCCTTCCTTGTGTTATTGTGTATATCAGATGCATTCCCAACATGCTTCAAACAAGAACACCTATTATCAAAAGTCCCCTCTGCATCTTGAAGCTTAATTGTTTCTTCAAGTTCTTTTGCTTTACATACTAACTCAGAGATGCAATTTGGTGGAAGTATGCTTCTCAATTCAAGGAACCCATGACCACAATTAACATCAGCTTTTGGACAGGGAATGCCACCATCACTATCTGCAAGCCACACAGATCGTGACCATTCACGAATCGCAGCTTGGGAAGCAGCACGAGGTTCATTTTTTATTACCTCAGCATATCCACCATGCAGATAATCACGTCCTCGGAAGATAAACTCAAACTCAATTGGATCTGCACCACCTAGAAGCTTCCCACAACGAAGCTCACAGCAACAAAGAAGACAAATGTTAAAAGAGCATTCTGTACAGCTCCTGTGGTAGTCGAATATTGATGTTTTGCAGTTGTCACTACAAAAAGTGTTAAATCATTAACAATATAGAATTAGAATAACTGAAAAAAAAATTAAATATATACTCAGTAAGCCCCTACCAGTACACACGCTTATTTTTAGGGTAATCTGCGACTTTTACTTTTAGCTTAGAATGTGAGAGCCCTGCAACGTTCATCGCAAAAGCAAATTAAAAATTGGAAAATATGTGATACTAAGAAATACAAACGAAAAAGCAAGTACATTAAACGTGAAGAAATGAGGAATCTCATATTCAGTAAATTAGAAAATAGAAATAGTGTGAAGCAGAATATCAATTATGTAAGTAATCCAAAAGAAATAAGAGAAAAAATGTAGCCATGAAGCATGGGTAAAGCAACACACATTAATAAAAAGATAGAGAAAAAAGCAAGAAGAAATGGACAGCAAGAAGTGAGACTTTTGGACGAAAAAGTACCTTGTCTCTTTGCTTCTATCGCCTTCTCGACCATTTGTTCTTCATCCAATCGTCGTAAATGTGGAAGAAGTTCTTTCAGCATATACTTGGAGAGCTCGGCCTCATGGTTGTTGTTGGTTTCTGTCTTCATTTTAATTGCCTGTAGTGAACCACATTTCAAATGTAGAATACAACAAATCACATGAATAGTTAATCTATAAAGGGGAGAACTGACATTGATAAGTGCACTTGATCGCAAGCATGCTATGCAATTGCAATTACCACAGCACACCGGACATGCCTCGGCAATTTCCTCCTCTTTCAATTGAGGATACCTTCATAAGACAAAGCAAAAACATACACTGGTCAAAATTTCACCATCCACAATCCAAACCGATAATAATATTTTTTCAACATAATAATAACTTTATCCAAATATCCTCAACTGTACAAAGTCTCATTCAATAACAAAGATAACCAACAAATGAGAAGGTAAAACAGAAGTGATGGAAGTTGTACCAATTGTTTAAACAAGGTATGCAAAATCTTTTTCGTTTGCATTTTGTGCATCTGACAACCCTGCCCTTGTCATTTCTCTGACATTGATGGCACATTAAGGATTCCTCTTCGATCCACTGTTGATTGAGAAACATTAACAGAATCACAATTACATACAACATATAACTCCAAACTCAAGCATGTAAACATATATCCACAAATTGATATATAAATGAGCAGGGGTCATTTGAAGTCACCTTAGGATTTCTCTTGTTGAACTTTGGGACCGTTTGTTGCTGTTCAATGCAGTCAGGCTTGGTTTTTTTATCCCTTAAAGAATAACCATTATTATCATCGGATAAAACACCACTCTCTGAATTATTTTCACTGATCAGTTCATTCTCATCATTCTTAACTTTTTTACCATTTCCCCCCTCTTGTTCAGCTTCATCATTCTCATCAATTATGACCTTCTTCTTCCTACCACGTCTCCCCTTTTTCTTCACATCCTCCTCCAAATCCACAAAGTAATCTTCCTTCAACGATTTAATCTTCCTAGGCCTTTCCCTCCTTCTCACACAAGCAGAAGAAAACCCTCCTTCTTCCACGTCAGCACTTTCCCAATTCTTTTCATGATCACTCTCCCGATTCTTTTCACTGGCAAGTTCATTTTCCTCACCTTCTTCCGAACTATAAACTGTCTTTTTTCTTTTTCTACCAGCTCTCTTCTTCTCTTTAATGACATTTTCCTCACACTCTTGTGCAGCATTGTTTTCATCAGAATCCTTAGCTGCCATGTCATAAGCTTCAACAGAACCTTCGTCGTCCGACGACAACAACACCACTGTTTTGGCGCCAACATGCATATCTTGTTTTTCTCGATCAGGAATAGATTCTTCAGCTGCTTCCACCACGTCATCACGTTCATCGTCATTCAACGATGCCGTTTCGGCGCCAGCATTGGCAGTAGGTTGTGTTTCTCGATGATCATGATCAGGAATGGGGACGGTGAGTGTGATTTTGATTTTCACTATATATGTGACTGTGTGGTTGTTTTCTTCCTCCGCCATTGAAATTTGAAATGCAGGTGAACCCTAACTATCTATGCTGCACTGCACACGCCGAGAGATTAGAGCCGAGGGGACTTGTAAGCTGTAATTTGGTTTCTCTTTCTTTTATTCGTCTTTCCGTTTTCTTTTTTCAAATTTCACTATTTTCACATTTTTTGCTTCAATGCTTTGTTTGGATTAGGGAGTCATAGGCAAAAGAAAACAAAAGAAAATACCAACTATTTTTGTTTGGTACGATGGAAAGGAAAAGAAAGATTAATTCTCATGGATCCCACGTTAAAAATCTCTTCCACCCAAAATGAGAAAAGAAAAGGAGGGAGGAGATAGTAAAACCAACGGTCTTGTTTGGATTGATTTTTTATTTTTTTATTTTTTGAATTGATTTAGTTTTAAGTTTATGTAAAAAGATAAGCTTTTATGTATTTTTCATAAGTTTGTCAAGGTACTTTATGAAAAAATTGTTTATAAAGATGTAAATTTTGTTACGGAGAACTTGCAAATTAACATAAACAAATTATAAAATTATATAAGTTAAAAAATAAGTCAATTCAAACGAGTCATAAAAATGTTTGCAATACACTTTGAATTTGACTAAAAAATTCATCTAATCCAAAAGATAAGCCAAAACTTTGGCAACAAACATGTATAAAGGCACCATGAATGAGATATGCCAAAATTGCCCTATTTGGAGAGTCCACTCTTGGTATTGAGATAACAAAGTAAGACAAAAAAATAAAAAAATAAACTCTTACTAAAGTCAACGTGGAGGAAGACTTGCCCAAACAAAACCCTAACATGGTAATATACAACATATGTCATATTTTTCTTAATAAAAGTTTGGCTTACTTTTCTTACCCTATGGGTTTCTTGTGCGCTCTATTCAAATTATAAAATCTGAAATGTTTAAAGTCTTTTGGTGGTTTTTATGGGGTGTTTACGCCGTTCGGATTCTATAATCCAAACTGCATAGGGCGCGTGAGGAATCAATAGGGTGGGAGAAGAAGGAGACTAAAGGTCTATACTCGTCCAAGACTTTTGCTCCCATATGAGTTAGTCATTACTGCATTAACTCCAACAATCAAGAACTACGCCATCAAAGTAGAAAAATCCTCCTTAGGGATACTCTAAATCAACATCATCCATTGTGGTCTGATCATGAAGCTTTTATACGGAGTGCTGCAAAAAAGAAGATGAAAACTTTTCACCTCTGTCGCGTCCTCCACCCACATATTCCCCATGCAAAGTTGTTTCTAAAGATCCGTTAACCCAACGTAAATCATCCAGCTCATCATCGCATTGAATTGATTTGTGTTTGACATAAAAACAAAATATCCAACTCAAGCCAATTAAATTTTATTGCATCAAATAATATATTTGATTAAAACCAACCAAACTCAACCCATAAACACCGCCTTAACTTGTAAAAGAAATAAACACCGCCTTAACCGAAGTGTCGCATAAAAAATGCAATGTAATAAAAAAGAGTTTGATTAGAATACTCTGACAGTGAACACTTTACACTGCCAACCAATTAAAATCACTTTTTAAGACTTAATTAAAGAAAAAATCAAATAAAATCTTGAGTAATAAATCTTATATCCCGTCTTTAATTAGGTATTAAAAAGTGATTTCTAATTAAGCACGTGAAAAAATTGCATATACTCCCTTCATTTTTATTTTTATTTTTGATGTTTTAGAACTTCAATTATATTCCAAAACTTTTGATGTTTTAGTGAATTTATTAATGTTTTTTCAAGTTTACCCTTGTTGGAAAACACCATAAACTATTAAGTAGTTGGGACCTTTGGTTTATCACATGTGAATTTAATGATAAATAAGGACATTTTAGTCAAAAACACACAAATATTTATATACTTTAATTACTCCTTAAAACTTGTTCCAAGAGTTAAAACATCAAAAAGGGAATGGAGGGAGTAACACACAAGGAATATGTAATAAAAAATTGCAGAGCCAAAGTGAATGTAATTGCATACATCACAAGTATAGAAGCCCACATTAGACACTACATGCATCCCTCCCTTATTGGCGGTATAGATTGCTGCATACATGTTGTCAAGGATCCGAACACTTTTAGCTCATGATGAGCAAAGAAAAACACAACAATAAGTTTCAAATCTAACGACATTACAACCAAAAATATAAGTAAAGATTATAAACCTAAGTGTACATCAAGAAAAATGAGCAACTTCAAATGACTAGATCCTGGTGATGCAAAGTTCCTTTTTTATCCATTGTGCCTCCTTGTCATAATAGTATGGGTTACTTCTTTCTCACACAACCGGAAGAAAACCCTCCTTCCACGTCAGCACCTTCCCAATTCTTTTCACTTACAAGTTCCTTTTCCTCACCCTCTTCCGAACTGTAAACTATATTTTTTCTTTTTCTACCAGCACTCTTCTTCTTTTTCATAACATTTTCCTCACCCTTTTGTGTAGCACTGTTTTCATCAAAATCCTTAGCTTCCATGTCATCAGCTTCAACAGAACCTTCATCGTCCGACGACAACAACACCACCAGTTTGGCGCCAACATCCATATCTTGCTTTTCTCGATCTTCCTCACCCTTTTGTCCAACACTGTTTTCATCAGAATCCTTAGCTGCCATGTCATCAGCTTCAACAGAACCTTCATCATCCGACGACAACAACACCACCAGTTTGGCGCCAACATCCATATCTTGCTTTTCTCGATCTTCCTCACCCTTTTGTGCAACACTGTTTTCATCAGAATCCTT
>Ga0209282_1001466_pt1 | contig 12996 bp, 10 predicted proteins | sample Mtrugardesep15_FD_187529 | JGI IMG/M metagenome (GOLD analysis project Ga0209282, IMG submission 187529) | Root nodule microbial communities of legume samples collected from California, USA - M. trunc garden sep15 (SPAdes) (version 2) | ecosystem: Host-associated > Plants > Roots > Nodule...
GTAGCAGCTGTACTTGAGGTTTTTTAAAAAATTGAGGTGTTTCAGTTGGTGCCAACTGCAGAAACTTATTGTTTAACCATTGAAGCTCTTTGCACTGGAACTGAATCAAAGAAATCTGAGGTATCTGAATTGGTTTGTTCTGTGTGTCAGAAGATGATTGCTGCACAGAGATTTCCTGATGGCGAAAAAATGGGTAGAATAATGTCTTGGTTGTGTAGAAACGGACCGTTTAAAGAAGCTCATGCAGTATATGTGGCAGAAATTAATTGGGAATAAGAGGTATCCACCTTTGTCTTGAGTTAATTTTTTTGTTGCTAGTTTGTGATAAAGAAGAAACTTTAGAACTGACGTTGGAGGTGTTGAATGATATCCCTGTGACAAAGAGGAAACGTGGAATGAAGACGTTTTCGGATGTTTTTCAAGCGTTGTGTAGCTTTTTAAGGATGTTGATGCAGCCAAGAAGTTGGTTTTGAAAAATTGCTGATGGTTCACCTCCTAGAAATGTTGTTTTCAATTTTGTTATCACTGGTTATTCCAAAGCTGGGGAAATGGGACAAGCTGTGGAAATGTTGAGGCTACTTGAAAGTAGGGGTTTTAAACCAGATGTCGGCAAGATGGAAGAGGCTAGGAAGATCTTAGAAGAAGCTAAAAAGAATCATTTAAAGTTATGCCCTGTAATGTATCACACTCTAATCCGCAGATATTGCAGGCTGGAGCGATTTGATGAGGCTTTGGAGTTGGTGTCTGAGATGAAAGATTTTGGTGTCTGTACACTGCCGAGTGCTGATGATTACAAGAAGTTGATCCAGTCTCTCTGCTTGAAGAAGGCTTTGGATAGGGAAAGAGAAGAAAAGCTGCAAGGAGAAATGAAAGAAAACGGTTTATATCTCAAGGGCGCGTCACTAGGGCCATAGTTAAAGCTGTCAAGGAGACGAAAAAAGAGGTCATGGAGGTACAAAGCGATATTTTAGTGGCCTAACTAAAAACTATACGGCGTGGCATTGACGTGACAAGCCTGGTATTTGTAATTCTTTTTCATTAGGTTACAATCTCCATGCTGCCATAAACTACTGATAGGAGAAATTTTATGAATTGATCGTTGATGAGTTTGACATCTCTTACTGACCTTTTTTTAATATAATCAAACTTATTATATTAATTCCTCCAGTTTAATGTTAACACTAAGTTTTCTTTATTTTCGTCTAACTCAAGTACTCATCCACTTTCCTTGTATTTTTGGTCGATTATCTTAATCTTGTTTCTTCATGTATGTGATTTTGTTTCTTCATTCATGTTCCTTATCTTCATCCATGATTTCTGTAGTTATTCATCTGTAGTCCTTGTATTTTTGCTTGTACTTGTGTTCGATTTTTATTGATTTATATGGAGTCTTCGTTTTCTGGAAGAAAAAAAGAAGATTAGCGCCAGTTGAGAGCATAATACTTGCAGCAATTCATGTGATACTACTCCTTTGCTCACACATATTCACATGAAACTAATAGAAATAGTGACGAGTTTTCTAAAAACTGATGTGGGAGTTCCATAGTCCAAAAAATTACATAATATGACACTAATTTTGCAAAAATGGAAATAACTTTGATGATTTATAATTTAACAAATAAATTTCAATTATTCAAGATATATAATGGAAATAAGTATAACAGGATATATAATTTACCAACAAACTGATGGATGTCCCTCCTTCCTTATTTCAAAGCAACCCCTTATTGGTTGTTCATATAAGAAAAAAGTGTTTTTAGAGTTGAATCATTCTATCTGTTAATATCACTAATGTAGTAATTAAGGTAATCAAATAGGAAATCTGGTCGTGGAACTCAAGTGGTTAATGAAATTTAGTTAAAAACGAGTTGTGCGGGAGAATTCAAGTTCGAATTCAGACTAAAATGAAATAACATACTAATACTACTAATAGGTCCCAAAATGCAAAGTGCACTAGACTACAAACAGTCATAGGCGCCAAAATGCAAAGTGCACTAGTCTACTATTAGAAATCTAGAGTTTAATTAGCAGTTAGGAATTAGTTAGAAGTTTGTTTTTCAATTATTTAGTATAACCGTGTTTAATAAATGGGACAGATTGTGTACACAATTCATATCTTTTATCAAATAATCGATATGAGCTCTAATGATCTCTCAATCAAGCTCTCAAAGCTTATTTTACATATGAAATGAATCTTCATCTTTTTGACCATGTGATTCCTATCACCTACAAACATGATAAGTCCCTTTTTATGTGTACATTTGCTATCACGTGTGAACATAAGAATACAAAACAGAGCATATATGTTAACTATATACCTTTTGTGGGTTCAATTTGATGATGAAAACTTTTGACTCTAGACCTTCTTTTACCTCAGAGTGGCTCTTTTCATGAATGAATTTGATTGTGTACTAAACTAAATAGAGTAAGCAAATTACAATATGTATCAAGTGAAGACCCAGCAGCAAAAAACACTTATTGCCTTGTTCTAATGCATCACAAAGCGGACAGCGTGAAAATTAAGTAAACGACCCATTTACATTTTCTTGTCATTTATTCTAGTTTGTTGAACACATTAAAGAAAAGACATTGGAATGAAAGAAGAAAGAAAGGAACCAGTGTTCAATGAAGACGGTGATGGATGAAATGTGTCATTGGTGTTCTTGATTAGGCTTGATCATGTGCTTCCTCTCAGGGCACGACTTAGCAGCAGAATAAAGAACATAATCAGAAGGGAAACTAGAGGAATCGGTTTGTTTAGCCACTGTCCGAGTTATCTTCTTTGTCTTCAACAAAGAACAGCCGAAAAGAAATGACCCTCGCGAGCTTCGAGTTGCTGGTGATGGTGGTAAGGAAGAGGGTGTCTATCTCTTTATTTATTGAATCCCAAAACAGAGTTGAGTGAGTAAGAAACCTTGCTTTGCAAGAAACAGAAATTGACTCTCTCTTTCTATGGATTGTTACTTCTTAATCATTTGTTGGTTGATGTGAATTGAAGAGGTGGGGCTTCAAGAGTGGGCATTATTCATACAGAATGTAACAATGGTATTGAGAAGAGACTTAGTACATATTCTCCTATAAATTGTTAATTTTACCTCATATAGAACTAATTTGGATTGCACTATGCATATAAGACATAATGTCATAAGAATTTGTTAAATAAATGCTTATTTCTATATTTATCTAAAAACCACATTAGTGTATGTGAGTTTGAAAATTTCCATGCATTAAACAACATAACTTCCAGGGTAAATTCTAAAATGTCCAACTCTTTTCCATGCCTCTATCAAGGGCACCAAATTTTTTCATCTAACAGAAAATTCCCCAATGTTGCTAAACAAATAATCACAAAAATGTAAAATAGAAACTGCAAACTATCCATCTTTCTAGGAAAGCTAGTAGAGCAGTTTTGTCAAGGCCCAGCCAAGAAAAATGTTTGAATGAATCAGTTTCTTTGTCTCCCCCATAGAATTTTATCTAATTGCCACTGGATTGTGGGACTTCAGCAAAGCAAAAATGTTATGTGCAAGAGCCAAGGTGAGGCTAAAGATCATAATCATATGATGTTAACTTCCAAAAGATATGGTTGAATTAGCGAAAAGATACATCAATTTATCCAAGGCTTCTGGATAAAACTTCCTGGCAAATAAATAACAAGGTCTTTTTGACCCATTCCACATGCAAGGGGTGATCAACACTGTTCTCTGCAGAGCATATGAAATTTAAAATAAACAATAATTCATTTCTTTGATAAAAAGAAAAACATAATTAGTATCACAATATTGAAGTCCTTATTCAATCATTTATACCTTTGAATCACTTGTAATATGTGGACTTTGATTAAGTGACTGCATTGAATAAAATTATGTCATTAAAATTATAGAAAAAATGCTGCCTAAAAACCAAGTGGTGTAATAAGGATAAAAATAGGGAACAAACTACAAAGTGATATTCCTAAAAAAGGACTAACCCCAGTCAAGTAAATATCCTGTTTACATTTTTTTTTATCTCGAGTCTTAGGCTTGGCTACGTTTGGCCTGACTTATTTTGACATTATAGTTACTTCAAAGTTAAAGCTAAAAATAGGAGCTATAGAAATAAAGCTAAAATTGTTTGTTAATTATTGTTACTTTGTAGCTTAAAATATTTTTTATAGAATGGTAAGTTTGAGTTATGTGATAAATTTAGATGAAACGATCAAAGATCTCCTACTTGATTTGAAACACTCCTCTCAACTAATTTTTGAAAAGTTCTTCATATCTAGTTTTTATGGGAAAGAGAAGTCAAAAGTAAGTCGTGCCAAACGAAGCCTTAGTAACTCCTCAAGGCCAATAATTTATGTGAGATTTTTTTTTTGTAGTGAGCATCCGCACAAATTGTAGACATTAGGAGTAAATCTAATTTTCTTGGGAAAAAAGAGAACTGATAAAAAATGCATAGTCTGTATCACATACTGTCAAGGTTTTCATGAGTTTGTATGTAATATGTTGAGCACCGAATGATCTAGGATGCCATTTTCCTTCAGACCAATCAACATATGTTACCGACCTGTTCGAAATTCCACCTGGATCAAGCATCTAAACATAGAATGAATAAGTTAGCAACGAAAGAGACTGATGTCATTGCAAATTATTAGAAGAGCTCAGACTGATGAACATTTAACACTGACATTAAAAAATGTTGGTAAATAATGCTCATCCGAGTAGCAGTTGCGTCCTCCCTCCATATTTGGCTGTGGAAGTTAAAAACATGACAACAGATTGTTTGTCAGTGAAACTATTTTTATAGACTCCATTGTTCCCAACAATTTCTAAAACTAAAGAATTAACAAAAATCAGAGTAACCTCGTAAGAAATTGTAGTTTAAATGAAAGAAATAAAATATTGTTAAGTGTTGCTTTTGTAACTTGGTCAACAAGAAATCCTTAAATCTTTTAGTTCATTGATTTATGAATATATTTATCACGATTAACATACTTACGAGCGGTGACAAGAAGACTACAAAAGGGAATAAAGAATATTCAAATCAGCAAAAGCATCAATAAAGCGATGATAAGTAACATAGAAGTACCCTGCAGTGATACTTGAATTTTGTGAAATAAAGGTTGTCTGCGATGACTATAACAGCATGCTGCCGCTTCATTGAGAACCACTGCAGTACAAACATGATGTAAATTAACCCCACACGAGAAATGTTTCAAATTGATTCCTGAGTTTCTATATTCTTATTGCAAAAACGATGATATGAGCCAAATCTTGATTGCAACGAGTGGTTGCACAATGTAGAGGGGAGATAAACGATCAGAAGATGCTATTATAACAAGAGGAATGCTAGCAACACACCTTCTAGCACACTTTTCACCACACTCTCTTTGATCGGTTAAAATTCACATGGGACCCACCAAATTCACATGGGACCCACATGATTTGGTGGAACCCGTGTGAATTTTAACCAACCAAAGAGAGTGTGTTGAAAAGTGTGTGTTAGAAGGTGTGTTGCTAGCATTTCTCTTATAACACAATACACTATTTTTTTTTCCAACTCACATGATATGAATATTTTTATATTTTTTTTTGGCTTAATTTTTTTTTTTTTTTTATAAATAAAACCAAAATAACGAGATACAGAGACTGGGGGGACATTAAACCTGACCCAGGATTAACCCAAACGGGAATACATCGTGTTAAAACAAACCAAGCGGACCCACCCTAATCTATACTAACACAAATTCACTAATCACATGCGCAACCTAGCGAACCCGCGTACGGGCGCGAAACCAAGTTACAAAAAAAAAAATGAAAGTGAAAATGTGCAAGCAACAAAGAGGGTTTAAACATGGCGAATGGATCGACCGTCAACACGGTAACAAATCCAAGTGCCAGCTCCCTGAACAAAGCAGCAAGCGTTAAGCTCTTTCGAGCATCAGAACGAGCGTGTAGGTAGACAAGAACCACCGAACACAACAAGTTGGTAACCTGACCCTTTCGGGTTGAAGAAACCTGACCCTTTCGGGTTTAAAGAACCAGACCCTTTTGGGTTTTTAAAACACAGTAACATACCCTTTCAGGTTTTTGAATCACATCCACCGCAGAAGGTCGGTCTAAATCCACCTATTTAAAATTCACTGTAAGATTAATATTCTAATAATTATTTTCCTATATGCATTTGTGGTCAAGTTTGTCAAGACTTGCTCTCAGTTAAGATCACACTAAAAATTTCTAGTACATAAATCATACCTGCGAACCCTTTCGAAAATCCTTCATTTCTACTTCAGGCAACATATGCTCTATATATCGGCCGTTACCATGAGGGCCAGGATCAACAAAGCTTTTTTTTTCAGTGGATAATTGGAAAGGTGAAAGAAGAAGAAGAATTTAGTCAGAATTTCCATCTAACAAATATGGAGCAAGGAAAAGGGTTTAAAATTTTCATGAACCAATTAGCATTAGTTCTTTGAATGTAAAATAATGTCTTACCATTCAATGAAGCTGACATTTGTAAACACTAAGTAGTTGTACACGAATTCAAAGTGACGTATAGGTATACAACTGAAACAAAATATAAGATGTCACTGACTAGATCAAATCCCCAAACCAATTATGAGTTTACACTAAAGAGAAATCTGATAAGAAAATTACCTTTCAGATAGCAAGACAAAATGTTGGTTATCAGGGTCTAAAAGTGCGTTTGCCAGAAGCCTTCTTTCTGCTTCAATCATTGCAAAACTCCCCCAACTCACCTTTATGAAAATTTAGACTGATTAGTATTATATTAATTATGGTGTACCTAAAAATATCATACGCACCATACATACCGGTTCACTGTGAATTTCTCGACCAACAAAGTATCTGCTGACATGTACTGGTTTTTCCCTGGATGCATGTACATAAATTGAAAATCTGCCATCATGCCCCTGCACTTTGTTATAAGTAATAAAGATCAAATAGGAAGGAACTAAATTTCTGTTGCATAAATTTGGCTCTTGAATAAATCCATCTTCACAAGTAATCGTTAGTGGTTACACAACTTTTGCATAAATTCTTTGTACAATTTTCACACACAGTTACATTGAAAGCATTCTTAGTCACAAATTTTTAGATGAGTGTTATTTGAACAACCATATTTGTTGACAACTTGTGGGACAACCAAAATATACAAATAAATATGAGTATTGACATAAAAACCAAAACAATAGAGAAGGAAAGTAAAAACACAATGTGAACATGAGAGATAAAATTGTCACAAAAGTTGTAATAAAATGGTTGTTCAAATATCATTTCTCTTTTTAGATACAATCTTCGCTTGTTGAAAAAAGTATGTTTTGTTAATAAATTCCTTTCTTTGATGCTAAATACCATCAAACTTGCTCTGTGATGATAAAGGGAGCGGTAGAAGGATTTCTTTTTCTTTTTTTGATTTTATAAACACGTTGGCCAACTTAAGTCCCTCAAGGCTTTATAAACAATAATATTGGTGAAAAATGAATTCAAAAATTGGGCAGGGACATCCGCGCAAGAAGAGAGCAAATCCTAGTTGTTAGAAAATGGCAACATAGAAAACATAATCACATGCTTCGTGCTAAATGTCCCAATAGTCACATTGGTGAGTTAAAATCTGTAAAAACATGTCCTGTAATTTTGGTTAAGATAAGAAATTACATGAAACAAAAGATAAAATTAAAGTTTTCCTAGCGGATAATGCTACTCATTCCAGTTAATATTAGGTTAGAAAATGAAGGGACATAAGATATGACTTTTGGTTTTATGTTTGATGCATAATAAGAGTAGAATAATACAAGAGAGAGTTAGGAAAGATGATACATTTTGGTTTCGCCTTTTTTAGTTGGAACCGAAGAGAACATAACTTTATGGGCTGCTCTATTCTGTTCTGTCTGTATTCCAAATATATTTTTGAGTCATCACTTGGAAATAAATATTTACAGTCGTGATTGAAAAACAAAAGATAAGAATAACTTTGCATTCTCCAAGATTGTTTTCTGCACAGATAGGCAAGCTCCCTAACATAAATTCTCACAATTTCAGACATTGCCCGTGCACTTGCTCATATTAAGAACTAAACTTGATTGCCATGATGTAAGATTATATCTACATATGCTAAATCCTAGGACAACAATAACAAAAGTCTTTTCTTAATAGGCAGAGTCACAGCATGGTTTAAAAACCGTGATAATGCCCTATCGTGAATTAAGTGCATTGATAAACTATTTAACTCTAAATCTCTGGTAATGACTAGGACTATGATTCTTCTTGGCTCCCCTCCACGTCCGGTCACTGAACTGTCCTCCATCGACTTTGTCTCAAATGGATTTATTTTTAGTCCTATTGTATCTTCTATAACCACCACTAATCGTTGTATCATTTTCATTTCCAGGACATCGAGTTTACATTTTGTTGGAACTTTAACTTTCAGTTGTATTCAACAAATGAAAGACTTGCAACCACGCAGTTGAGTTTTTCATTAAAAAGACCTTAAGCATTTATTCATTTCAGGTTGTTTTAGTAGGAAAAAAAGGCACTCATTCATTTCATCCACCTTACTCCTTACTTGGATATTAAAGTTGTATATCCAAGTATGTGCTATGAATTTGATTTTCATACGACATCAATTAATAGTAATACCATCTTAAAAGGTGAGATAAGAGGTAGCCCAACGAGTTTTGGATAGACTGAGATACCATCTTAAAAATTCGGTTGGACTTAACTCAACCTTACAAAACCGGTTTGTAAGGTGAGGATTGCATTCATTTATAAAACCATGATCAGGTCTTATCTCATCCAATGCGAGACTCTTAACTACATACATCACAAACTTTCTTTTTGAGGCAACATACATCACAAATTACAAAAAAAATTGAAATTAGAATATGACTAAACAATATTAGTTAATTGCAACACTTTCTTTTACAATGCAACATGAGAAATGTGAAAAAATATGAGACTGTTAAATAAAATCATACATAAATCTAAAACAAAAATAGAACAAATTCTAAAAGAAAGGAGAAAATAAGATTGAATGACGTACTTGAAAGAACAAGTGCCAGAGTCTCTCAAAAGGCAATGTACCAGGAGTCATGAACAAAAAAGCAACCTTAGGTGTGTTAGTTTGAGGAGGAACAAAGTTGAGTAAATCCTTAACAACAACACGAGATTCAATCTCTTGATCAGTTAATTCCCTTGAAAAATCATTTGGAAATAGATCACGTGTGCGACAACCTTCAGAGGAATAGAAGTTGCATTTATCGGAACCTGTTCTTGTTGGTGTAGTATAAATGTAAGCGGTTATAATCATAACAAAGCACACCACAGAAGCCAATGTAATGACCAATGCAGGACTTCTTAATGTGTGTTTTCTTAACCCTATCATCATGAATGAATCATTCGTTCATCACAACGATTATAGGACGATTAATTTCTTACATAAACCTTAATTCATGGCCAATAAAGCCATGCAAATGCAATTATATTTTGAGTGATGAGAACTCATAATTGATCTTTGGTATCCAACAGAATTTTATGAGATTTAATCAAACTACGGAGTTCTTGCCACCTCACTCACACGCCCAACTGTCTTCAATAGTTTTCTCTAGTTTTTTTTTAATTTTTAATCATAGCCAAATATTTTCATACTTTTTTTTTTGAAGAAAAATATTTTCATACTTGTTTAGCATGAAATTAATCAAAAAGTGAGATTATATTCAAGTAGTTATTGAGTTTCAACGAAAAACGAATAAGACTTTTTTTTAAGGTACAGATTTTAAGGTACAGAGACAAATAAAACTTTACTAATCTCCCAACCAAAATTTGAATTACTAGCACCTTTTTCTAATACTCGAAGAGTTAACACAAAAATAAAATAAAAAATTTATTCTAACCGAGTTCAATTTTAAGGTGAAAAAATTATCGAGTAGATTTTACTTGCCAAAATTCAGATTACTACGACTCTTTTAAAATTAGAGTGGTTAAAAAAATCATCGCGGTTAATATTTTTTTTTTGACATCTTACTATTCTATACAAATAATACTCAGAAATAGTAAATATATTAAAACAATTCATAAAATAAAATAATTAAACGTGAACATAATTTATGTCTGAAAATCTTATTCCTTCCGTAACGTAATGTATCAAGAAATCATAATTTTATCTACATAATAAACTAGTCCTTTCTACAATTGGTAGTTGTCTATTCTAGATATACTTTTAGTGTAGCTTTATTAATTATTACTTACGAAAACAATGAGCGTGGCGAAAACTGAGCAAAAAACAGAGATGATCTGTATTAGTAGAATACTTCTGTTTCACAGTATGCATACTATGTCCAGTAGGTTTTATCTCGTATTTCAAAATTACCAATATTTTTCACCAGCTAAGTTTTGATTATAATTATTTTAACCAGATGCAACTGCAAATTAAAAGTCAATAAAAAAGAGAAAAAAATCAAGATTAATGCAACTCTTGATAGTTCCCATAGGATCATTGCTGTTACAACCACATCAGACCAAGGGAAACCAATACCAGCTACTACAACCAACCTTATAACAATGAAACTTTCAAAAACAAGTAAACAAATGAATCCAAATGTTTTGTTAGCCAGGCCCCACTTTTGGAATATCATAATGTTCACTAAGATTAGCCAGATATTGATTGAACCGCTGAATCCTATCTCGATGAGATCTGCTCGCCATCTTTGCTAGCCTTTGAAGTTCAAGTTTCTCTGTCTGTTGGAGAAATCGTCTCTCAGCTGGAGTTAGGTGATCATCGAAAGATGCACCGTTTCCTTTGCCCTCATACTTGTCATCCTCGTTCATGCTACCTTCATGGTTACCTGTTGACCACATTTTTTCAAATATCATATCGTATCCAAAGGGAAGAACCCGTTAACCTAGGTTAGCACCAACAATTCATATCAACAATGTGTTTGTTGTTCAAATTTAACAAACGTTGTTGATGTTCTACATTCAATCATTTTTGTTTTCTTAAATTATCACCAGTTCCTATATGTCAATGTCATGTCTAGTATCTATATGTGTTAGTGCTTCATGCTTAAGGAACTGATGCCAATCATACTTAAAGCAATCCCACTCTGCCAAAGTTTTCATACAAATTCACAATAAATCATCAAATCGGTATAATGGAACAACCCACAAATCACAATTATCTAGCATTCCAGCTTCTTAATGAAATTAGATAAATTCTTCATACAAACTATTATTCAATTGCTCATTTATCATGACAAATGAATCCATTCATATGCTCTGCATGCCAAAACATCAAAGAAGACTAGACTCCTAAAGAGAATCAAAAACAAGAATGACATGAATTTGACGCATGCCCAATTTTAGTAGTCTATATACACAGTTAGAACAATCAACAGCCAATCTGCTGAATGGTTGTCAACTTTGGCATACTCGGCCTCCGGAGTAATATTATGAACAAGATAAAGAACTCCAAATTCTGAACTCAACCACTAGAAACACATGCCGAAATAATCAAAATTGTCAAACTTACATAACCAAACAAGTACCCCAAAATCAAATTTCTATTGATTTTAAGGTGACAAAAGTTTGTTTTAATTGAATTGATTTGAGCTAAAAGAGAGTTTATAAAAAAGATTAAGGTTTGAATACTTTGACATGAAAATGGATTGTACAATAAAATTTGAGTGTAAAAATCAAGTTTGGGGGGAAGAAATTGTAAATCATAGCTTCAAGTTGATTAACTCTAAAGACAAAATCATTATAAGCCAGAACCACCAAACATCCTAAAATCAATTGTAATTCGTAAGTCTTTAGAATTAGAATCAACCAAAAAGTGAATCCAAACATACAAAAAAAAACTCTTAAACGTATAAAGACATGAACCTAGGGAATAAACATTATGAAATATTGACCGTATTTTTCAATGTATCTTTGCCCTTTTGATTGAGTATTTGTTTTTCTGAATCTTTAGCAGTCAGCATCACTTCATCCTGATACAACAACAAATTTTCAATAACCAAATTCATCGATTGTCGAATCAATCTAATAGCATATGTATCTAAGCCCTTTTTTTCAATGAAATTAAATTATCTGCGTTATTGAGCGAAATTATACTTAAATTAATAAGAATGAGTTCAATGCATTTGAAACAAGAAAATGCACGTAGCATAATCAAGTGAAATGTTTTTGCAATTGCGTTTCAATGCATAAATAAGAAAGAGTCTAATATTCACCTGAATTAAATTCTGACGAGTAATGGTAACTGTTGTCGTGTTTCTTCTTCTTCTTTTTTATCCCACCATCTTTGACATTCAATGGCTTTCCTTTGAGTTTCAATTTTCCGATCACAACGCCGTCGCACGGAGACATCTGATTCAGAACCACAATGATTATGGATTCAATCGGGGATCGAAAACAGGTAGTGCTTTCTGCGTGATAATTGAAAGTATGATATATTTGCTCGAAGGGAAGATAGGAAAGTTGGCGAATTTTCCAGAAACGACTACCAACTTCTTTTCGGTAGGTATGTTTACTTTTTGCCTCCTATTTTTTTTATTTTCACCTCCTTTTTTAATGGAGTATGCTTGTGTTGGATAATCCTATCTAAACTCATTTTATCTATTAAGTCACTAATTTTTAAAAGAAAAAAAATATTATCTTTTTTTTTTACTGATTTCGAAAATAAATAATCGATTTAGTTATTAAATTTTGACTCTCTCCAATTTAACCATAAACTATATAAATACAAAAGGACATCATATATTTATACAATAGTTGCCATGAGTGACACACCTCAATCTTTATTTGACGGAAAAAATTTAGATTGTTTTTTTCTACTGAAAATTAGAGGGTTAACGCAAAAAAAAAAAAATTGGTGTCATGTCATTTTTAAGACCTTCAAAATGTTATTTATTTATTAATTTAACTATTTATTTTCTATTCTTTATTATTTTATATATAGTTTAAAATTAAATATTAAGTTGTTGAATTACGAAATAGT
>Ga0209282_1001467_pt1 | contig 12995 bp, 15 predicted proteins | sample Mtrugardesep15_FD_187529 | JGI IMG/M metagenome (GOLD analysis project Ga0209282, IMG submission 187529) | Root nodule microbial communities of legume samples collected from California, USA - M. trunc garden sep15 (SPAdes) (version 2) | ecosystem: Host-associated > Plants > Roots > Nodule...
TTGTCCAAGGTATAGTTAAGTAGCATATATATATATATGCTACTTAACTATACCTTGGACAATGACTAGTTCGAACACCAGGAGCATTCTGAGCTTTTCTTGGTGCGTGGTGCATCCTCTGAGTCCTCTCTCTCTCCCTCTATGGTTACCTTTTTTTTTCTTTCTTTTTTTATTATGAATCTCCTCCCACTCGCCCCTTCCTTACAAGGTGAATGAGACTCAACCATCTCGAGATCAACGGGATTAGAAAAGCTAGCTCTGTTTTCAGCGGAGAATCGGGTTCTGCTAAGCAGAAAAACCTTTTCTAATTTAACAGGTCGATTCGAAATGGGAATGGAGTTTGAGGCTTGTGCTCGCCATGACGAGTTAACCTTTGCACTTTTTCTTTGTTTTTCTTCTTTGCTTGGTGTCTTGACATTCAATTCCTGCACAAATGGATAGAGTAAGATATATAATGCGTAATAGGACAATTATTCCTTTTCTCTAAGATTTTCCCTAAATAACTTGTAATACAAGTAACAAAAGTGCCTTAAATGTACAATTGAATTACTACTTTCTAGCACTTATCAAACTCTCCCCAACTTAACTCTTTGTTTGTCCTCAAACAAAAGATTGAAAAAGGACAAGTTAGGTACAAGAAGTACAAAAGGTTTTGAAAACTTTTTCAGATGTATGATTCAAATTGAATGCACGGGCAAGTCTCAAGTTTCCGATTAACCCAAAAATCTACTGCAAATATGAAATGGATTCTAAGCACAAAGTTCATGTCACACAGTTTAAGTCAATAACACATTTATTTACGAACCACACCTAACACACTTCTTTGTAAGTAGATAAACAAAGTAAATCAGTAAGTGAGGGTTATGAACACACATCCGACAATCAAGCTAACATCCTGGTCAAATTATGTGTCCATCTAAATATCACTTTAATAAGCACAAAAGCATGGATCATAAGGTCTTTTAGGGTTGTAGCTTGGCTTGGTTATAAAAGAAAGGTAATTTGTGGGACAATTGAATTCAAAAGAGCCAAGTGTAGAGGAACATTCTTTCTATTTACATTCAAAAGATAAATTTACACAATTCCCCTTTAATTCTAAACAAACCCTTGGTGATAAACAATCTACACCTTGATCTTGACAACTTATTCTATTTTTGATTTTTCTTCTTTTTCTCTTCTTCATTTTCAACTACCTTCCTCTTCACCTCCAAAGTATCAATCTTATTCCATACTCCGTTGTCAAGCGAGTTCATCGCCTAGATATGAAGTTAACTAGAATGACCTTACAACTAGAGGACAAACCCGTTACCTGGCCAATGGGGATAACGGAGGATGTCTTGGTTAAAGTTGATAAATTTGTGTTCCCCGTGGACTTTGTGGTAATGGACATCGAAGAGGATGATGATGTGCCATTGATACTTGGTAGGACATTTATGCTTACCGCAAGAATGATGATTGATTATGACGATGGTTTGATGAAAGTGCGGCTAGATAATGAGGAAATCAATTTCAACATCAATAAGGCAATGAAGCACTCTAAATACAAAGGAACTTGTTTCAAGTTGGATGCAACAGAAGAGGTAATCATGGATACAAGAAAACAATTGCATAAACCAACAACCCTTGAAAGAGTGCTTACCGACACACTTAATGTCGTTAGTGCGGAGGAAGAAAAAGAAATTGAGGAATGCTTGAAGGAACTTGAAATTTTGAAAGAGATTCCTCCGAACAAAACAAAAATAGAGGAATTGAAAGATAAAGACAAGGTCGAAGAGCCAAAGGTTGAAATGAAGGTTTTGCCGTCACATTTAAAGTATGTGTTCCTTGAAGATGATGGCACAAAACCAGTCATTATTAGTAGCTCTTTATCAAGCATAGAAGAAGACAAGTTGATTGAAGTCCTCAAGACCAACAAAGAAGCAATAGGTTGGAAGTTGTCTAATCTTAAAGGTATAAGTCCTTCCTATTGTGTGCAAAAGATTATGATGGAGGAGAATTTCAAATCAGTGGCTCAACCTCAACGCCGGTTAAATCCAACAATGAAGGAAGTAGTCCGAAAAGAAGTGGTGAAACTACTTGAGGTCGACATGATTTATCCAATATCGGATAGTGCGTGGGTTATCCGGGTACAAGTGGTTCCTAAAAAGGGAGGCATGACGGCAGTCAAGAATGAAAAGAATGAGCTCATTCCAACAAGAACGGGTATCGGATGGAGAATGTGTATTGACTACCGTAGACTCAATCAAGCAAAGGGAAAAGATTACTTTCCATTGTCATTTATGGATTAAATGCTTGAGAGACTCTCCGGTCAAGTATTCTATTGTTCCTTGACAGCTACTCCGGATACAATCAAATCACGGTAAGTCCGGAAGATCATGAAAAGACCGCATTCACATGTCCTTTTGGTGTGTTTGCATATAGACGGATGTCGTTTGGTCTTTGTAATGCGCCTGCTACGTTTCAACAATGTATTCAAGCAATATTTTTCGATTTGATTGAAAAGAGCATAGAAGTGTTCATGGATGATTTCTCCGTCTTTGGGGCATCTTATGAAATTTGTTTGAAGAACTTGAATACCATGCTGAAACGGTGCAAAGAAACCAACTTAGTGCTCAATTGGGAAAAGTGTCATTTCATTGTGACCTAAGGAATTTTACTTGGTCACAAAATATCTTCCAAGGGCATTGAATTTGACAAGGCAAAGATTGATGTGATCGGAAAGCTTCCACTACCGGTGAACGTCAAAGGTGTCCGAAGTTTTCTTGGCCATGCCGGATTCTACCGGCGATTCATCAAGTACTTTTCAAAGATTGCAAAACCATTGAGCAACTTGCTCAATAAAGATAAGTCCTTTATTTTTGATAATGATTGTTTACATGCATTTGAAAGCTTAAAAGAGAGGTTGACCTCCGCACCGGTAATCACCGCTCCAAATTGGAATCTTGATTTTGAATTAATGTGTGATGCGAGTGATTACGCGGTGGTGGGGGCTGTTCAAGGTCAACGAAAGAACAATATTTTTCATGCCATACACTATGCAAGTAAAGTTTTGAATGAAGCTCAAATTAACTATGCAACCACATAAAAAGAATTACTTGCAATTGTGTATGCATTAGACAAATTTCGCTCACACCTCATTGGCTCGAAGATTATTGTGTATATACTGACCATGCAACCATAAAATATTTGATTACTAAATCCGACTCCAAGCCGAGACTCATCCGGTGGATGCTATTACTACAAGAGTTTGATTTAGAAATTAAAGAGAAGAAGGGGACTGAGAACCTTGTGGCTGGTCAGCTTTCAAGGTTGGTTAACAATGAGGTAACAAAGAATGAACCTGAAGTTCTTGAAGAATTTCTCGATGAGAAGTTGCTTGCAATACAAAAAGACCATGGTTTGTCGATATGGCAAATTTCAAAGCAACCGAGTTCATTCCGGAAGACTACACATGGAAACAAAGAAAGAAGTTCCTCCATGAAGCAAATCAATATGTTTGGGATGAGCCATGCTTGTTCAAAATTGGAGCGGACAATCTTTTAAGAAGATGTGTTGACAAGGAGGAGGCAAATAAGATATTGTGGCAGTGTCATAATTCTCCCTATGGAGGACATTTCAATGGAGAGAGAACAACCGCAAAAGTACTTCAATCCGGGTTTTATTGGCCCACGCTCTTTAAAGATGCATATGCACATTGCAAGTATTGTGAAGAGTGCCAAAAGACTGGCAGAATATCAAGAAGGAATGAGATGCCACTCCAAAGTATTCTTGAAGTCGAGGTATTTGATTGTTGGGGCATATACTTTGTTGGTCCCTTTCCATCATCATATTACAATGAATATATCTTGGTTGTCGTTGATTATGTATCAAAGTGGTGGAAGTCGTTGCATCGTCTAAAGCCAATAGCAAGACGGTGGTCAAATTTTTAAAGAAGAACATTTTCACCCGATTTGGAACCCCAAGAGTATTGATAAGTGATGGAGGGTCACATTTTTGCAACTCACAACTTGCCAAAGAATTAGACCATTACGGGTTCAAACACAAGGAGGCAACACCTTACCATCCTTAAACAAATGGCAAAGCCAAGGTCTCTAATCGTGAAGTGAAGAGAATTCTTGAAAAGACAGTTTCGGCATCTCGAAAGGATTGGTCGGCAAAGCTTGATGAAGCTTTATGGGCATATAGGACAGCTTACAAGTCTCTTATAAACCTTATGTCGTTCCAAATGGTCTATGGAAAGTCATGTCACCTACCGGTCGAGCTTGAACATAAAGCATTTTGGGGCGCTTAAATTCTTGAACTTTGATCAAGATAAATCCGGTGAGAAAAGAAAAATTCAAATGCATGAACTTGAGGAAATGAGGAATCAAGCATATGAATCCTCAAGGTTGTACAAGGAGAAAGCCAAGAAATACCACGACAAGAGGATCATACAAAGAAATTTCAGGCCTGGACAAATGGTGCTGCTATTCATCTCAAGGTTGAGACTTTTTTCGGGTAAACTGAAGTCCAAATGGTCCGGACCGTTCATGGTGAAAGATGTCAAACCATACGGTGCAGTTGAGCTGGAAGACCGAAACACAAAGGCTTGCTGGATAGTGAATAGGCAGAGATTGAAGCCCTATTTTGGTGGTGAGGTTGATCGGCTTACGTCAACAATTTCACTTGGCAATTTGTGATCATAAATGAAAAAGGCGTCGAGCTAATACCGTAAAACTAACGCTTGTTGGGAAGCACCCCAATTTTGTAAGTAAATTTGTTGTTTTTATGCATATTAGGTTTAGAAGTCATAGTGCACACCAAAAATCCAAAAATAGAAGCCATAAATCAAAACCCTGCAACTGTCATAACTCGCCAAGCGAGCGTATACTCGCCATGGCGAGCCTTACAGGTCCGTTTGACCTGCATTGACTACCAAATAGCTCGCCATGGCGAGTAAATTCTCGCGAGGCGAGTAACATCAGAATGGCAGTTACAGTTATTAAGGCCACTAACTCCTCATTAACTCCCTCAACCACCCATTAACGCTCCATTATCCCAAACATTTCGGTTATCTCTCTCTCTTCAACATTTTTCCCAAACTTTTTCTCTCAAAACCTCACAAAACCTAAGTTCTAAAAATTCTTCCAATCATTCTCAACTCAAGTCAACCCAAGTCAAGCTTATAACTAACAAATCAATTCTGCACTTGCATTACATTCACACCAACAATCAGGTTTGTTCTTAATTTCTAAATCTTGGAATGCATGTAAACCCTAGGATAGTGGAAATAACTTTTTGGTTAGGAAAATTCAACTTTTGGAAATAACCCATTTTGTACAAATTCAAATAAATTGGGTTTTGAACAAGTTTTTGATTTAGGATCTTCTCTCTTACATCTTTTTGGTCGAAAAAGGGCTAAATAGGGTTCGAACATAGTAGTTTGAAGAAACTGTTGATTTTTGCTGAAAAGGGTGAATTTTTCGAAAAATCTATGCAACTCGCCATGGCGAAGTTCATACTCGCCATAACGAGTATTCATTTGGAAATCTAGAAATTTCACCATCAACTCGCCATTGCAAGTAATAGCTCGCGAGGCGAGTTGCATCAGACTCAGAAAAATATTTTTTAGCTCAACTGTCTGATCTTGTTTTATTTCATATTGTTATTTAATTGTTCAATTCTGTTGTGTGGAATTTGCTGGTTGTTTTGCAGGAATGGCACCCAAAAATCCCCGACAGCGGTGCCATTTTGATGTAGTATTTTTCTATCAATCAAAAGTAAGTATTTATGTATCGTCTCCTCAGGGACTAGTGCGATATCATAAACCGTTCAACTTCAATTATCATTTTAAGTTTAAAGATTAATTGGTTTGTTTGTTTGAAACTACAAGAACTAAATTGCGATAAATAAGCGAAGATTAATAAGTGCGCAAAACTTGTTAGGATTAGAGTTCCTTGACCAAGCATCACATACAACCTAATGATCACATATACGGATTCCAGCTTTTAATCGATATTATCACGTATCCCTCGAAAACATCATTCATGTCTAAATGATATTGTGAGATCAATCACATCGTTTAATCGTTGATTTCCAAAACTATTAAACGATCTAATATTCGATCGTATAGTTTAATAGACGATTTCTCAGTCTATTAAACGATCCGAAAGCATGACGTTTAGATACTTAAAGTGATTATCAAAACATCAACCCTATGTCTAAGATTTCTGTTTTGAAAGATGATTATTCTTAAACCTAGATTTAAAAGTATTTTTCAATAACAAATAAATCAAACATAAGCATAAATTGCAAGAATAATCTTAATATCAAATCAAATGCTATAATCATATATTAAAGACCAAAAGATTACATGATTAGCTAGATCAAATACCTATAATCCCAACAATGGAAATTTAGCTATTCATTGTAATGGTAACTTTGCAAGATTGAAGTAAAAGATGAAGATTCATATACAAACTTGTGATTTCTCAACAAATATGGAAGAATCCACCTTCTATTACTCTGACTCTATGAAGAACAAAATATTTTGCCCTATTTCTCCCTAAAAAAGTATAATAATATATCACTGAAATGAAAAAAATGAGCTTTTATACTATTCATGTTCTGATTCAACTCGCCTCACGAGTAGATGTTCGCCATGGCGAGTTGAGGTTCCTTCACTAGTGGATTTCTGCCACGTCAGCTCTGTGGAGTTTTGGCTGCCTTCACTCGTCTCACGAGTATATTGTTTGCCATGGCGAACTTTGGTCCTTTGCTCTCTGGAACTCCTCGCCATGGGCTTGCCTTTCATTCGCCATTGCGAGTTGGTGGTGAGTGGTCTCTAGAACTCTTTGCCTCTGCTCGCCTTGTGCTCGCTATGGGCTCGCCATGGCGAGTTAACCTTTGCACTTTTTCTTTGTTTTTCTTCTTTTCTTGGTGTCTTGACATTCAATTCATGTACAAATAGATAGTGTAAGATATATAAAGTGTAATAGGGAAATTATTCCTTTTCTCTCGGCTTTTCCTTAAATAACTTGTAATACAAGTAACAAAAGTGCCTTAAATGTACAATTGAGTTACTACTTTCTGGCACTTATCAGTGGCTAAAAGCCATGAAGTGTTGGGAATTAATTGGGCTGGACAACACTTTCCGTAATTTATTGTGTACTGCTAACAAATTTACTAGTCTTCTCCTTGATTTCCTTAACAAGATCTCGGTTCAGCAACAAGAGATGGCATCCATGATTCTCTAGAGTATGTGGAAAAGTCGAAATTCCAAGTTATGGGAAGGCACAGACACACCTTCCGAATCTATTGTGCTGCAGGCTAAAAATTCTCTCTAAAAATGGATGTATATGCAAAAAGCAAGGCAACTGAGTCAGGGTACACATCAACAAACTTTGTGGGAAAACACTCCGCCTCTCATTGTGAAATGTAATGTGAATTGTGCACTCTTTAACAACAACAATATTACAGGTCTTGGCATCTTCTTTAGAGACTCCTCCGAGGCTTTCTTGCTAGACTTCTTGAAGTATTCCTATTTCAATTATACTCCTCTAGAAGCTGAAGCGCTAGACTTATTTGAGGCTATAAACATTGCTATTAATTTTCACATGCCATCTATTATCTTTGAGTCAGATTGTAGGTTACTCGTTGATACTCTTAACTCCAACTCTACTCCAAACAACATATTTGGAGATATTATTTCTAGATGTAAGGATCTATTGTCATCACGCAATAATTTTATTGTAAGCTATGTCAGGAGGCAAGCAAATAGGGTAGCTCATATCATAGCTAGAGCTTCCTTATCTCACCCTAGCCCCTATATTTTTCATGAAGTACCATATACATTGTACGCGTTATTCTTTAATGAAATGAATTAGTTCTGCTTGCTAAAAAATGTACTTTTTAATTAAACAATAAATTCATTTTTGTCTATAAATATTAGATATTCATATTTAATGAAATTTAATAATTATTTTTTATTTAATTAAAAAACTAAATTCTTATTTTAAAATAAATTTAATTTAATTTTTTTAAAAAATCAGAGGGACAAGGCCCTCGCAAAACCAGTCCGTCAAATTGAGATGATGTCACATTTGTCTAAAGTGTATCAGTTGGTTGAACCCTTTTGCTAGGAGTTATCTCAGGAGCACCCCTCGGTTTTTGATGAGGCCTTTGCCAAGGACAGACCATCATATATTTGACAGAGGTTATATTCATCAGGAAACATCTGCGACAAGTGTTTTTACGAAGGATCCTGACCCTCATTCAACCCCTTGAGTTCCGCCCCTTGACAATATACAAATTTTCTTGTAATGCATGTATTATGACTTCCCCGATTCCACATCCCTATAGATCTCGACAGTCTCCATCAACATAAAAATAGTAACTAAATTTCTAATATATTCAATTTAATCTATAGTGAAAAAATATAAAATTTAATCATTGAATACATAAAAAATTAAGACATTATCAAACATTAAATATAAAATAAATTTATACACACTATGTGAAAAAAACAAATAAATATGTCATATTTGAATATATACATATAATTCTTTATTTTTATAAAATACTTAGGGACGGCGTCCCATTTGGATGAAAGATATGATCCCTATTCACGTCCCTAATCCATCCTTGAGGGGACTTTTTTTTCCTCCATCTCCACCTCGTGGAGACAAATTTCTGCCCCACAAGCTCCACACGTGACAATCGCTTTGGAGATCCCCCACTTCCAGATATAAATTGACATCCTAATAATGTAGTGAATTTGAAGAGTTATGATTGGATGGATGATAGTGTAAAATAACTTTACATTGTCGTGCATGTTTTTTTTGTTGGTTAGCATTGAATATCCCTTAATCTTTTACTATCATATATATTCTACATCTCTGGCAATTGTAATTTTTTTTTTAAAAGGCAAACTAACCTAACGAAATTGGTACGAGGAAAAATCGAATATGAGATCTTGAGATGAGAAATCTCAAGACAATTCCATCGTACCAATCCTAGTGAGTTAATATAACTACTTACATAAATTGAATCATTTCCTTATTTCGGCTCTCAAGTGCACTAATTTGAACAAGACCTCTTTCTCATATACTTTTGGTATTTTAGGAAATTTGAAAACAATGCCTTTCCTTCTCCATGTGAAAAGAACAAAAAGAACAAGGTTGATATAAATTTTAGTTTTGGAAACATCTAGGTTCTTCGAATCTTAAAACATAACAATGCTATTCCTTTTCCAATTCCGTGGAACACTCCTTTATTTCTGATCAATGTTTTCAAACCATCTGTTGTTTGTGACTTTGTGCAATATTGCGTGTCTAATATGCTTTCTGGAGATTCCTTTTCTTCCTTTTCTTTTCTAATTTTGTTTAAAAAAATATTGCACATACTATTAAATTATAACTAATAAGGCAACCAACATCAGTTTCTTTTTTGACTATTTGAAAAGCAAGATATGCTAATTTCTTTGAGGAAATTGTATAAGAATTAATTGTACATACTATTAAAATATAACTGTGAAATATTATATATCTTGTGACTCACACGCGCCAAAAAGGAAGGTTTTGAAACCTTGTGTTGCATGGGAAAAAGGAGAAGCATTCAAGAATATAATCTATATTTTTCTTTTTCTTATGGTTCTACAAGTCAAAGAAAGATTTCTTGAGCAAGCAGCCAAAGCAAGAAAAAGCCAGCAAACTTCCTTTACCACCTTCTGCTCTTTTTTTCCATCTTGTGCCAATCTTTCCAAATTCTTTTAGTTTTACTTGTCAAAATAAGAAGAAAATAAATTACTGAAGTGAACATATTGCATTTTTTAAACACAATGAAAATGCAAGAAACAAAGAAAACGTTAAAATAACTATTTTTATTATTCCCAAAAAATGTATTATCTCTTATTAACATTTGATCTTATGTTCATAACTATGACTTATTTCAAAAGTCTCTAATATGCTAATTAGAAAGTTAATATGAATACATACATATTCTAAGAAATGAATACAAACAACGTTTTCATTAAGCAAATGTGACCTAATAGATAATGCAATATGACCTTATTATATTGTTAAGTCATTATAATTTCATTCACAATGTCAAAGCCAATGGTCAAAAAAATGTTTGTTTTCAAGGAAAGATTGTAATTTATAATCGTAAGGCTAATTACAATTCAATTCTTAGTGAGCTCAGAGAGTGCAATGTAAACACTATTAAAAAAGTGGTGACTCAAAATAGAGACAAAAGGAAAAAGTCCATTGCTGATTTTTATATTTCTTTTACATAATCAATTTTAAGGTGAATACTACTCCTATTTATGAATACATTTTCGTATCTCATCTCATACAATATGAGACTCTTAACACCTCACGCTCAAGACAAGACATTTAGAGTGTGATCCAAATAGTTATCTGATAGCAAGTAACCTAACAAATATTTGATAGACTTTGATACTATTTGAAGTTTTATATGGGTCTAACACACCCTTACAAAGTCAGCTTGTAAGAAGAGGATGACATCCATTTATAAAGTCATGTTTATGCTTTATCTCAGAAATGTGTGACTCTTAACACATAACCCTCGCGCTCAAGACTGAAACATCTTGAGCATCGATAGTGGTGACTTGATTTCATGTGGCACAAAAGATAACAGATAGGCTATAATACTTGTATTGTAGATGTGTTAGTCTATTAGTGTTGGCTTCAGACTTTGGAGTGTGCTTCTCTCAAGGTATAAGATTCGATTTCTTCCACTACCAATTTTCGTGGGCTAGTCTATATATACAGAACTTTAGTCTGACTTTAAATAGGTCACCTAGAATTGAATGGTGGAATTTGAGCCCTCAAATTAGTCGGTCATTGAGCTAGATACTTTTTTTTTTTAAAATTAATAATTTGAGTTGGGCCTGACTCATCCTAATAAAGCCAACACATAAAGTTAGATCGTCTTTCTCTTATAAAATCATATTCATGTCACATGTGATACAATGTAACTCTTAAAAATAGTTAATTAAGTTTAGTAAGAAAATTAGAGACATATCTTATGTCTTTTTATAATTTACTTTTTTTTAGCGATGGGAGAATAATTCACAAATTCAATAATGCGGGGCATATATCATATTACTATATATTTCAAAATTATTCGTTTCATCATAAATTAGGGTTATTATTTTCACTAAACAGTCAATCTTAGGGTTGGCCATAGTTAATATATATAGCATGGTTATTTTGGTAAATTCAGCCATGAATGGCCAACAACTTTCGTATTAAAACTTCATATTAGGTTAATATTGGTTATTGGACAATTGTGCATCGAATTTCAATACCTCCAATCAAATCACTTTTGTTGAAGCTTCTCTTCTTTTTCCCCTCTCTCTCTCTCTAACCCAAATTTGATTTCCCTATCTACCACTTTTCTCTCTTCCACCTCCTTTCTTAGCCTTGGTGCAGCTGGTTGATGGATATTGAAGCCTTGTGGGCTATTGGGGGGTGGATTTTTCTTTCAATTTGCATGGCTGAACCTAATACCTCACAACCTATCTCAAAACTACTCAATTTCTTTCACTTCCTCACACTTTTTTTGATCCTTCTCCTCATCATCAATTTATCTCACCAACCAACAACAACCACAAACCCTACAAACCCTTCTTCTATGACTTCTACCAAATCAACTCAATCTAAATCAACCTCATCATCTACGACAAACTTGCACCCACACAAAACACAAAAGGATGGAGCTGGACAAGAATTTGGAGTTGATGCTCATGAAGTTCCAAGTGGTCCAAACCCTATTTCAAATCGGTAAGTATAAGAAATTATGAGGTATATACCTCATGAAACCCTATATAGCTAATATTGAAGATGAAAAGGAGATGGAGCTTCATAGTTGTGTACTTAAATTGTCATCTTCATACTTCTTATTTTAGTTCTTCAACAATGAATATTGCTATTATCCTCGGGGAGAGGTTTGTTACTCTTGTTAATCATTGTCATCATCGTATTAATTTTGTTTTCCTTTTTTGGGTTGGAAATGTATAGCGAGAGACACTATTTTTCTATATGTTTGTATGTACGGATCTCTATTTCTTTCTTAATCATATCATAGATGGTGGTGAAATGGTACTTTTGTGTTAATTGGTGGAATAATAATTTAAATCCATGTATTTATGTGCTTTATCTTTTGTTTATTTTCATTTCTTTGGCTTTTTATCATACTTGTATACAATGCAAAAAGAGGGTTCAAATTCAGGTGATTGAGTTGTTCGAGATATATGTATATATTATATCTATACTTTTTCTTTCGGTTTATCTTTAGATCTTGCTTCCCTTTTTCTTTTTCCTTGATATCTGGATATTAATCAATAAAATTTAAATTTTAAGCTTTATTTATAACAAAAAATTGATATATTATTTATTGGGGTGCAAGATTTGATTAAAAGTTGTTTTTCACTTTGATTTGATTTCCATTTCTATAATGATCCACAACTATTGAGCCATTTGGCTGTATTGCTCCTCAATAGTGATTTATGATGATATGAAATAAAATGTTTTGTTTCTTGTGGAAAATATTTTATTTTACTAGAAATCTTGCTAGAAACCAAATAATTATGTGTAGGGTTTGAATTATATTATATTTAGTTAAAGGAATGAGCCAATATAAAGAACAAAAAAGAAGTAGCAGTAGTGGTAATGTGTGTAGGGTTTAATTTGCATGGACTTAAACACTGAATTCAATTGGATTTGAGAACATGAAGAAGTGAGGAAGAAAGAAAAATGTTCAGAGATAAGAACGGAATCTGATGCACAAAAACAAGGAGCTAGAAGTGGTGTCAGATCCGTGACACAAAAATAGTGAGAGGACTTGGTACCTTTTGTTTTTGCCTTGCAAAATTATTTCATCTGACTTTGGACTTTTTCTTTTGTCTTCTCAAACACATTTCTCAATAAAGCTGATACCAACCATTTAGGTATTGAGTGAGCCCATGATTTGATAATTATAACTCTATCATT
>Ga0209282_1001468_pt1 | contig 12994 bp, 8 predicted proteins | sample Mtrugardesep15_FD_187529 | JGI IMG/M metagenome (GOLD analysis project Ga0209282, IMG submission 187529) | Root nodule microbial communities of legume samples collected from California, USA - M. trunc garden sep15 (SPAdes) (version 2) | ecosystem: Host-associated > Plants > Roots > Nodule...
AAATAAAAAAAAAGTATATATATATACATATATATAAAATATCAAAGATCTATAAATTAACTTTTTTTTTATAAATTTTCTAGGACGAGTTGAGCAAACGAACTGAACCTAACGAGCCGAACTGAACTGTTCGTGAACTTTAAACGAGCTGAACTCGAGCTGAAAAAATAGTTCGTGTCAAACTCGAGCCGAACCAATTCTTATCGAGTCGAGCCGAGCTCAGACAGGCTCGATTCGACTCAACTCATTTCCAGCCCTACATAAGTCTTAGAGGGTGGGGTACCAACTGAGTAACTAATGATATACTCACGTGAATCTTCATCTGGCATTAAAGTCGATACAGGTTGATTTGTATTTAGTGAAAATTGTTTGGAGAAGTGATTGACACGGTTGATTGAACGATTCACAACATTATAAACTCTTTGGAATTTAGTTTTTATGGGATGGTAGATGGGTGATTTTGAGGAGTCACGGTGAATGAGCTCGACACTGAAGACGTTGCTCAAACCATGAGAAAAATAAATGAAATAAGAAAGACAAAAGAAAATAAGCGTCAAAAATGAAAAGCGAAACATTGTTGTTCTTTGAGAAAGAATGTGTTGCCACAAGTTATGTTCTTTAGAGGTTTTTAAAGGCTCATGGTGAGTCAACTTTTCAGCTGATCATAAATATTGATTTTCATATTATTATTATTTTCGACTAATATTGATATTAATATATTGTTTGACCAAAGATTAATATGATATTGGGAAAATGTTGACAAGAAATTATGTAATTTAAGTTAATATTATATTAGATAAATGTTGACAAGAAATTATGTAATTTAAATTGTGTTCATTTATTTTTTTTAAAGTTGAAAATTAATTTTCCTCATTAAATATTCAACATTTGTGGAATCCTTAACATGTTCTCTAAGATTTTTGTAAATTCCTAGGTGCAAAATATTCCTAGGTACCTAGCAGTTTGGTTGGATACCGGTACCACATAGGGCAACATTTGTTTAGCGTTTGACTTTATTTTACAACGTCAAATATATTTAGTTTAAAATTTGAGCCAAATGTATTTATATTTTTAGACAATTTTACTTATATTTGTTTTATTTTTTGGGTGGAAATTTACATATATTTGCTATGATGGAGTACTGACTTTTATTTCATTTAATCCTCTTTTTTATGTTAGATATTTCTAGAAGGTATTAGCACAAAAAAAAAATTATTTCTAGAAGGATGTTATAGTGTATTTTGTTGCATTTAATTTCAATATTTATTTATGTTGTTTAGATAATATATATTAAACCATAATTTTTTCTGTATTTTTTAGATGATCCTTACTGGTTTTTGGCTGGAAGAAAATTGATTTAGAAGGGTCTTCAAGATTATGACATCGACGGAACACAACAACAACCAAACTTTTTCCTACTAAATGGGCATGTCATCGACTGAATAATGCCACAAACTAGATTATATCAGTTTTGTGTGTTTTGAAAAATGTGTCATCCATATTTCTTTCTTGGATTATACTCTACATTCTCTTCACTATAATTTTTTGTGTTTGATGTTGATAATGTTTCTTTTTACTTTACTGCATGATAATTCGATAGATTTTTATTAACACTACTACAATGTAGCATTTAGGATGCTTGCACTACAAGTAAGAAAGTAAAGACATAGTAAGTATTTGAAGTTTGAATATAAATTGATAAAATTTAAAGCTATAACAAATAGTTGTCTATATTTTTTTCATTCTGATAAGCAAGCCTTGCAAAAAAATTAAAAATTAAACTATCATTAGAGAGTTCTCTTTTCAAGAACCCTTTCAAAAATAAGCATATACTGCTTTTAGTGACAAATCCACGGTATTCTTTAGTAAAAGGCGAAAGAATAGTTCGCTATGTGCTTATCACACAGTTCCGTGGTTTGTATAGAAGGAGTTCTTTCATTTTATAGCACAAGCAGCATACTTTGGTTTCTAAACTAACCGATGTGGGCTTTCCTCCTGCTTGCACAAATTATTTTTCTTCATTTAACATGTTAATTAACATTACATTAGACTTCTAACAGTGGAAATCTACCACTGCACTCAGAGTGTTGCAGTCGCATTGCAATCCATGATATAGCGGAGAATCACCATCAAATGCAGTTGATGCAGTTATGGTTGCGTCGTGGTTTCGTCAACATCAAAGTAACTTGGTTCCATTACTTCATTGTCAAGCAACTCTTCTATATGGCAATTGCCGAGGGTGCTCGATACATTCACCTCTTCTTCTCACATGTACCTTATGGAATGCCTAACCTTGAAACATACATAACCTTCACTTACACTATCTTTTCTGATGAGATGAAAACATTTAAACATCTGCACCTAACAAACTGTTTCTGTTGCCACGTGCCAACTTTTCTGGATTTAAGCATCTCAAGACGCTTGCGTTAGAGGAACTCGAAGTAGAGAAGGATCTCTTGTTATGTATGTTTTCTAAATGCATCATTATTGAAAACCATACCATCATATATAGATTGTATATTCCACAACATGATTCATATGATTAGTTCCACGTTGCATACTCTCAAGCTAATTACTTCTCGCCTTCCAACAAAGATTGATATCGCGGCCTCAAACCTCCCTTCCTTCAACTACTATGGCAACATTCTTTCAATTTATTCTATCAATGCTCCTAAGTTATCAAAGTTTTTTTAAACTCCATCAGTCCCCTCAAAGGAATTTAAAGAGTTAGAAATTCCACATGCCTTTGCTCTCTTGGCTTCTCTACCTCAGCTTCAGAGTCTAAGTTTGTTCTTGTTTCCGTCACAAGTAAGTAAAACCTCGTTCATTCCACATCAAATTCGGTTTCAGATTCATAATCTGGTCTGCAAATTTTAATTTGTTCATCGCGTCATAATGCAGGTTTTACATTTACCAGCTGCAATTTTCCAGTTACAACATCTCACTTAAATGGACTTGTCTTTCCTTGGACCACAAGATGAAAATGATGACTACTTTTGGGTTTTTAACATGGATATGGCTTGTCTATGTCTTTAAAAGCTGTGTTTTGGGGAGAATTACCTCTTTTGAATTAATCCTCCATCTCTAAGGGTCTGTTTGGTTGACTTATTTATTGGAGCTTGTCTACTGATAAGCACTTGTGACATTGTTTGAGAGAATTTATGGAAACAGCGTATGACATGTTCATAAGTTGTTTTCAACTTATTTTCTTAAACTTTACAGGATAGCTTATGAATACAGTCTATTGAGTATACTAAAACAGTTTGAGTTTATTAGCTTTTGTGCTTATATGATAAGTGTTTATGCGATAAGCTGCAAAATAAGTTATTTATCCAAAGAGGTAATTCAATCTCACAGTCTGGTGTATTCCTTTCATTATGCTCTAACTGTTATTAACTCTTGTCTTTCTGTCATTTTCATAGCAACATTTATCACAGTTTTGTGTAATGTGATGGAACTCCTAAAATTTTCTTGGTTTTGCATAATGGCGCCATAGTTGATGTTAAATAATACTATAACCATGTCATTTATCTATTTAGGGAATTAGCATAATGTGATGAAACTCCTACAATTTTCTTGGCTTTTTAAAACAAAAAGAGAAAATGCTATAGTTGTATGTAGGGAATTCTGTGCACAACTCTATGTGATTTAAAAGATGTAAATTTATGCTACAAATATATTAAAAAGTAATAATATTAATCTTTGGTCAAAAAATATATTAATGTCTATTGGTAAAGTTGACTCACCATGAGTCTTTAAAAGCCTCTAAAGAACATAACTTGTGGCAGCAAATTCTTTCTCAAATCTCTAGCAGTCTCACTTTTCATTTTCGACGCTTATTTTCTTTTGTTTGTCTTGTTTCATATATCTTTCTCATGCTGTGAACAATGGTTTCAGTTTTGAACTCATTCATCGTGACTCCTCAAAATCACCCATCTACCATCCCTTAGAAACTAAATTCCAAAGAGTTTATAATGTTGTGCCTTGTTCAATTAATCGTGTCAATCACTTCTCGAAACAATTTTTACTCGATACAAATCAACTTGTATCAACTTTAACCCCTGATTCAGGTGAGTATCTCATTAGTTACTTAGTTGGTACTCCACCTTTTAAGGCTTATGGTTTTATGGATACAGGCAGTAACTTAATATGGCTCCGATGTCAGCCTTGTCATACATGTTTCGATCAAACCTCTCCTATATTTAATCCTTCAAAATCTTCAAGTTACAAAAATATTAGCTGCTCTTCTAGTACATGTAAAGATACACCTGAAGTAGATACCTCTTGTAACCACGACGAAGATGCTTGTGAATATTCAGTTACATATGGTGCTAATGCAAAGTCACAAGGAGATCTTAGTACGGAGACTCTAACATTAGATTCCACCTCCGGCTCTAGTGTCTCGTTTCCTAAAATTGTGATAGAATGTGGACACATCAATGTGTTGTCGGATAACGATCAAAGCTCCGGTATAGTTGGCATGGGAAGTGGACAAATGTCGCTTATAAAACACTTAGGGTCTTCAATTGGTAGCAAATTCTCTTACTGTTTGATTCCTTTTCCTAGTGATTCTAGTCGGTCTAACTCCTCTAGCAAACTTAAATTCGGTGATGCTGCTGTTGTTTCGGGGAAATGGTTGTTTCATCTCCTATGGTCAAAGTCATCGATCGAGAAGACTATTATTTCCTAACATTGGAAGCATTTAGTGTGGGGAACAATAGAATAGAATATGGAGAAGAAACGAATGTTTCTATGTAGAACATCATAATTGACTCGGGCACACCACTTACTGTGTTGCCACCTCTTTTTCACTCTAAGTTGGAATCATATGTGGCAAAAGAGGTTAAACTACCACGTACCGAGCCTCCTGATCATCGATTAAGCCTTTGCTACAATACCACTGGAAAACAATCAAATTTTCCTGTCATTACTGCACATTTTAGTGGTGCAGATGTTACGCTAGATTCTAATAGCACATTTTTTCCGATTGAAGAGGGGATTATGTGCTTTTCTTTCCTACTGTCTCAAGGTCCTTCAATATTCGGGAACTTGGCACAACATAACCTGTTAGTTGGTTATGACCTGCAAAAAAATATTATCTCTTTTAAACCTATTGATTGCATCATGTATGATTGAGTATAGACGTGCTTTATTAATCTAAATTTTACATCTAAGTTTTCCATTGTCATAATATTTTGCCACTAACTTGTATCAACCTCTTATTGCATATGATCATTACTGTAAAATTTACAGCATCCTTCATCCTAATGTTTTTCTAACCAAGCAGTTACTTGAAAATAAGAAAGATATTTGAAAAAACAAAATCCCTCTTTTTTTGGTTAAAAAAAGAAGATAAAATAGTGAACCCTAGAGCAAGTCATCGTCGATCTCTTGCTCTTGTTGTCTGTGTTCTGAGGTTAGTCGCTCTTTGTATTGTGAAAGCTTTTAATTCTTTACCATCGCTCTATGTGACAGTTGTTAACATTGTGAGTCTAGTTATAAATTTTTAGTTGACTCGGTTGTAAACTTGAATTTTGTAAATTCAGAAACAAAACCAAGATTATTTGGTTGGGGACTTGTAGTGAACTCGGGTAACCTCGCGTGAAAATTTAACAGATATATTTATTTATTTATTCAGCGCATTTTTCACATTCAGTTCCTTTTCTCTTGTGAATATTCTCAAGGCTTCTCTCCCTCAGCTTCAGAGTCTAAGTTTGTTCTTGCTTCTGTCACAAGTAAGTAAAACCTCATTCATTCCACATCATGTCCGGTTTCATTCAAATTCATAATCTGGTCTGCAAATTTTAATTTGTTCATCGCATCTTAATACAGGTTTTACGTTTACCAACTGCAATTTTCCAGTTAAAACATCTCACTGAAATGGACTTGTTTTTCCTTGGACCACAAGATGAAAATGATGAATACTTTTGGGTTTTGAACATGTTTATGAACTTATGGCTTGTCCCCATCTTCAAAATCTGTGTTTCGGGGTGAGTTGCCTCTTTTGAATTTATCCTCTACCTCTAAGGGCCTGTTTGGTTGACTTATTTATTTGAGTTTATTTACTGACATTAGCACTTGTGACATTGTTTGAGAGAATTTATGAAAATAGCTTATGACATTGTTTGTGTGCTTTGAACAATGTGTCATCCATATTTCTTTCTTGAACTATATATAATATATTCTCTTGACTATAATTTGTGAGTTTCATGTTGATAATTTTTCTTTTTACTCAACTGCATGATGATTCTACCATAAATAAGATTTTATTAAACACTACAACAATGTAGCATACGGGATGCTTGGGCTACAAGTAAGAAATTAAAAAACGAGTAGTGCTAGCAACACTCGCTCTAACACTATATTTTCAATGTTCACTCGAGATAGGCAAACAAATGTGACAGATACATTAGAGGAGTTCGACCAATTTGTTACTCGCTATCAACAACATCCAACCATATCTCCAATTTTGAAATTTAAAGAAATGGAACAATGTCATATTCCCCGACAATATCATTCCTCTGTCCAAACACAATCCCTCCTTCACGTCTAAGCAATGTGTGTAACACCTTCTTCATGGAAGGTCTACTAGAAGGAAGAGTAGCAGTACACATTATCCCAAGTTTGAAAATGCTGCACATTTCATCCAAACAACTTTGTTCCATTACTTCATTGTCAAGCAACTCTTCTATATCGCTTTCTGCTAGAATGTGGCGCCAAGCCCACTGTGCAAGAGATGAATGTTCATCACCACACGTAGCTTTTTTACCGGTTGTAAGTTCCAATAGGATAACACCAAAGCTGAATACGTCAATCTTTTCATTGACTCTAGTTGTTTGAACATATTCTGCATGGAATGGAAAAAATCATGCATAGAATGTTAAATAAGGAATATATTTGTTGCTAAGAAAAAAACAAAGGAATCGGCATGTCGTTCATTTTACCTGGAGCCATATAACCAAATGATCCAACCAAAGCAGACATGGTGTTAAACTCTCCTGGTTTCATTAAGAATCTAGCAAAGCCAAAATCAGCAACTTTTGCATTGAATTCAGAATCCAAAAAGTATGTCGCTTGTTTTTATATCGCGATGAATTATTGGAGACGAGCAATCATGGTGCATATAGCACAAACCATGAGCAATCCCAATGGCTATTTGCAATCGCTTTGGCCAATCAAGGACGACATGTTGCGCCGAATCCAACATTGCTAATGACTCGTTTTTGTTGTGCAGCCACTTGTCTAGGCTGCTGTGTTCCAAATACTCATACACAAGCATCATAGAATCCTTATTAGAGATACAACACAGCAACTTCACAATGTTTTGATGTCGAATATTGCTCAATATTTTAACTTCCGCCCGAAACGAAGCTTCGAGCTGTTGCCTTGAATTTCTGTTACTCTTGATTTTTTTCACCGCAACATAGGTTAAACCGTCGACTGGAATGCGGTATACCATTCCGAATCCTCCACTTCCGATGATATTTTGTTCTGTCATTGAGGAAACTATGTCTGATTCTGTGAAGTTTAGCCTTTGAAATGAAATGAGCTCCCATGAATTTTCCAATGTTTGTTCTCTTTTTCTGTAATGTTTGATGATCTTGAACGATGCCGACAAAACGAACAATAATGCCACCACAATTAGGCTAATAATCAAACCAAGAAACCAATGTGAGGATTTGGTTGGTTTTTTAAGGCCAGACGTGCAAAGGGTAAGGTTCAATGCTTGTGTATCAACACATAAACCTGAATTGTTCAAAAAGCTTCTATCATAAGTTGAATTTTCAAATTCAATTGGAACTCTTCCTCTTAAATGGTTGGATGATAGATTGAGATTGAGACTTCTGAGATGAGTGAGTATAGAAGGTATTTCGCCGGAGAATTGATTTTCTGATAGATCAAGAACACTGAGGGAAGGTAAATGACCAATTGAAATTGGAATTTGTCCATTGAGTTGATTTTGGCTCAAATTTAAAGTCACTAAGGATTTCCATTGAGATGGAAGTGACCCTTTTAGCTGATTTTGATCAAGCAACAATATTTGTAGCTTATGAAGTGATGTTAGCTCTTGTGGAATACTTCCATTAAGATAGTTCTTGCTTGCTATGAACTCAACCACATTAGTCCAAGAAGATACTCCAATTGGAATTCCACCATAAAATTGATTGTAACTTATATCAAAAAGTGAAATACTTGAAGAAATTTTTTGAGGGATTTCACCATTGAACTTATTATGACTTATCATGAAAGTCACCAAATTGATATTCCATAGTCCACCTGGAACTTTACCAGAAAATTTATTCTTGTAAATTTCCAGCACAAATAAGTTACTACAATTTCCAATTGATTTTGGCAACTCACCACTTAAATTATTTTCATATGCACTTAAAATTTTTAACTTACCACGATGACACAAGTTCTCTGGTAACTTTCCCTTAAAATTGTTGATTTCAATTTGAAAAGATTCAAGCTTTGAGTAAAGACCAAAATCAGAAGGAAGTGTACCTGAAAACTTGTTCATGGCGACAACAAAATATGTTAAAGATTTAAGATTTCCTATGCTTTGTGGAATCTCTCCTGACAAATTGTTCTTGTACAAATCCAACACTGTTAACTTTTGGTATTTTCCCTACAAGATTATTTTGTGAAAGATCAATTTCTGTCAAATTCAATGCTTCAACCAAACTTGGTATCTCTCCAATGAGACTATTACTGTAAAGGTACACTATGCTCAAATTCTTTAGCATGAATAAACCATTTGGAATTTTTCCACTCAAAATTTCCTGATAAATCCAAATACTCCAAAGCCATCATTTCACCAATTGAGTCAGGAATCTCGCCAAACAAGTTGGAGTCATTCATATAAAGCTTCCTTAAATTTTTCAACTTTGTAAAACTTGACGACAACTTTGTCCTAGGTAACATATGATTTGAGAACAATAACAATGTTTCAAGATTGAACAAATCACCAATTTCATTAGCAATACTAACATTGAAATTACAATGATAAAGTTGAAGACTTTTTAAATTTTTCAACTTACCAATACTCATTGGAATATCACCTGAAAAACTGTTTACTCCAAGGCTAAGGAACTGCAGATGAGCCAACCGGTCAATATCATTCGGTATGCTACCGACGAAAAAGTTGTGTGAGAGGTCAAGGTGTTCAAGCTTGGAACAATTGTATAAAGATTTTGGAAACTCATTAGGAATGTAATTGAACTGAAAATCAATGTAGGTGAGGTTTTTAAGGTTGCATAGAAAAGGTGGTAGTGTTTGAGTTATGCTTTTCTTGATCATTGAAAGTGATGTGATTGAATTGTTTGTGCAAGTGATTTCTGGCCATGAACAATGTGATGAAGTCCAGTGACTTAGGAATAATGGATTCTGAAAATGCTTTTTTATGTTTAATAGGATTTCATGTTCTTGATTATATAGCTGAGATTCAGAGTTTGCATAAGTGAAAAAGAACATGAACAGAATAATGGACATTATGGATATGGATTTTTTCATTTAGTTGTTTTTGGCTCACAAGCACACTAAGATATTCAATGAAGTGATGATAAATCTATGTGAAAAGAACCAAAAGACATTGAAGTTTAACACAATTTTAGTTAGTCAAATTTGCTTTATAGGGTTGGAATATGTTTATACATAGATCTAAAACCTCGATCCAACAATTGGGTAATAGTCACCTCCCTTAATATATAATCATTGGTCACAATAATCCATGAGTGTATCAAAATTTTAAAATAGAGTCTGATTGTGCACTATATCAATCAAAAAGTCTCTGACGTTAAAATAATATATTAAATGCTCACAATAACTCTTTTTGAAAGTGTTTGTAAAGATCAATATGACAATAAATAAATATATTGAATGACTAATATGACAATATTAATGAAACATTTTAACATTATGAACTATTTAAAAAAAAAAACATTAAGGACTATCTTGACTAACGAACAACTATTTTAAAATTTTGATACAAAAGGTGACTGTAACTACTCATTACACGTTATTAAGTAAATGACTTGAGAATCGCTCCTATGTTTATTCTGCACTACAATATTATAGTCTTTATAGAATATATTTGGTTATGTTTCATGAATTATTAAATGACTAGTGATCTGGATCTGGATCTCATAACAACAACAACAAGTGGATGAAGTCATGAACAACAAGTAAACACAGCAGAAATAGAGAAGAGATGATGAAGAAATGAAGAGAGGATGAGAGATAGAGAGAGGGACATGAAAAATAGAAGCAACAGCAAAACACATAAGCTTTAGCGGCGCACTGTCAAATTTAACGGCTCAATCATACCACATGAACTAAGCTAAAGGACTATTATATGGTATTACGATGGGTGTTCGCTTTCGTTTTGGGGTGAGTTGTAACCATGGGTGGTTATGGATTGTGTTCTGGGGTGAGTTGTAACTATGGGTGGTTATGGATTGTGTTTTCAGTGTTTGTTTCTGTTAAGGTGTTGTCTTAGGTGGTGATGTGTTTTGGTGGGTTGACTTTGTTAGTTGATTATAGTATACCGTTTATATGCGGCATCATTCGTATTTTATTATCGTTCATATCTTGCGTCTTATAGGGTTGGCGTTTAATAATATATGCTAATTAAAAAAAAATATGGTATCTTTATAAGAATGAAATAATTTTATTTTTAGGAGTACAAGAATGAAATAATTGGTAAGCTATGTGAAAGTTGAAATATTTTAATGATAATTATTGCCTAAAAAAATTAATTTTTTGCTCTATCACCATGAACTAATAAGAAGCGGTTTGGTTCAGCTTTTAAATCCTTCAAAAGCAATTTTGGTAGCTTCAAAAATGAAAACTAGTGTTTGGTTCAGCTTCTTAAAATCAATTTTCATCTCCAAAAACAATTATGGTTGAAGCTACAATTCCTAACTTTTGAGTTTATTAGAATCAATTCTCCATTAAATTTTATATTTTAATTATTACAACTCATTAATTTCCTTTATTATCCTTTATCAATTCTCCTTCTTTTTGGTTTGTATTTATTTTGATGAACCAAAATCAATCAAAAAATTTAACAAACCAAATTAACCCCAGAAAATATTTATGGTAATGAGTTACCAAGTTTTGAATTTTTCTTTACCATCTTTCCGTCCAAATTTACTGTATTTTTTCTTTTACGCTATATTTTATCATTTTTGACAACCAGCTCTATTATTATTTAATTTAAATATATTTTTATCGAAAAATATAAAATTCATAGAACAACTATTTTATAAAAAAAAATTAGTTTAATGATCGTTTTTATTATTTTTAATTTAATATATAGAAAATTTTATTTATTTAAATTAAATAATATATCTGTATTTAGTATTGTACTACGCATATATTCAACTATGCCCATTTATTTGTATTTAACTATGTCTATTTTATTAATTATACATTCAAAAGCAATTTTGATCAAAATTATTCAAACAACATCCATTATGTTTAATCAATTCTACATTATTGTATCCAAACATAAATCAATTCTCTTAAAATCAATTATGTCAGAATCAATTCTATCAGAATCAATTTTTTTAGAATCAATTATATCCAAAGTTAAACCAAACACGCACTAAATTTCCTACTATTATAGGTTAAACAAGTTCTCAGCAATTTATACAATTATTCATTAGAACTCATAATGTATATGAATTAAAAAAATATATGATATATTATTTTGAAGAACCTGGTCTTTGATCATTTTATTTTAATTTTTAATTTTGAATCAAATGATGGGAGTATGTTTAATCATGATGGAATCAACTCTGATGAAAGAAATTAAGTATCAACTAATCAAGTATTAGAAGAAATTGATTGGCAACCAAATTGACCTGCTGTCAACAAGAAGAAAAAGGGATAGAAGACTAAAATTGCTTAAACCATATGAGTAAAAATGTGGGTTGAATGACGAATCCGATCTGTTGAAAGTGTTGGTTAACATGATTGACTAGACCCGATCCAACCCACTTGTGTACACCCTCCATATCATGCTTTTTCTTCTTTAGAGGATTTTGTGGGACCCACCACTTATTTTTTGTGTCTATGTCTTTTCAAATGACATCTTACATTTATTTTTATAAATGGAGAGGATCTTTATCCAGAGAGGATCTTTACCCCTTTAGAGGCCAGTAAATTGTTCATGGAGTGAATCATCAACTTCGTCACTGAATTTTCCCGGGTCGGCTAAATTCGTCCCTCAATTATGTGAAATATCAATTTAATCCATGAATTTGTTAAATGTCAATCAAGTTAGTTCTTCTGTTCAAACAAAGCGTTAACGAGGCTGACGTGGCCATTAACCTCTCACATGTCAGACGCCACGCAGGCAGAGACTAATTTGGCCGATAATAACAAACATTTCAAAGGACTAAACTGATTGATTTGCAAAAAATGTTTTGGCTTTCTTCCCAAACGGCTCTTTCTTCTCCAATTATATAAAACTGGAACCCTAATTACACAATCTGTAATTTACACTATAAAATCACCAAAATTTTCTCCAATAATAAGGGGTCCAGTTCTTCCCCAATTCAAAAAACTTCAAACTCTAATTTTTTCTTATTGAATCTGAAAGCCAAAATCCTCAAAAAATTTTGAAGCAAAACTATTGAAATTGAATCTGAAATGATGGGAGTGGGAATATGGGAAAAAACAGTTATGAAAATCGAGCTTCATCTTCGAGCTTCAAGTTTAATGGTGTTGTGAGAGTGTTTGAATATTGGTGCCCTAGAATTTGTGCTTGTATATATTATACATTTTCTCTACCAATTAAGTTAAGCCCACAATGACGTTAATAGATCTTCTTAATCATATATTATAGATTTTCTTCTTGACAATTTTTTTTTATAAATTTCCTTGAGTCATGAATAGCGAAATACAATACCAATCATAATTAATTTGTTTAAGTCTGGTAAAATAATAAATTTAAAATATAGAAACAATGGACCAATTTCAAATTCTA
>Ga0209282_1001469_pt1 | contig 12990 bp, 9 predicted proteins | sample Mtrugardesep15_FD_187529 | JGI IMG/M metagenome (GOLD analysis project Ga0209282, IMG submission 187529) | Root nodule microbial communities of legume samples collected from California, USA - M. trunc garden sep15 (SPAdes) (version 2) | ecosystem: Host-associated > Plants > Roots > Nodule...
GGTTCTGTGCTACCTAATACCTAATATTGAGAATTGAGAAACATGGGAATTGGGAAAGTAAAAGAGAGTTACCATAAACATGATCGTATGCTCTAGTCTAAAAGAGACAAATAGGTAAAACACATAGTAGGATTACCAGGATGTAGGCAATGGATGAGGATAACTATTGTGATACTTGATACCTTGGATAATCATGATAATCATTGATTCAGTGCTGTCGAAACGAGTGTGAGAGAATGCTACTACAGAGGGCTGCTTTGGCTGCATGGTCAAAGTCTCGCTATTGTGCTCAATGAACATGGGACGATGGCTCGGTAATTTTATCTTTAATATGTTCCTATCTGTGACATTAAGTACACTTCAGATGCAGTACCTGACTTCTTGGTGGTAGGATAAAAGATCCAAAAAGCATTCTTTGCGGTGGATGATGGAGCTACCGTTTATTGATTGAAGAAAATAAGCCAATTGTTATAATACGAGGGGATATAGTAGCTCTTAGATAAAATAAGCTAATTCAGGTCATGTCAGTTTCCACAATAGTCAAAAACTAATTTCAAGAACATAGCGAACTGTCATAACTCATAACTGCATTGCTAACTTGACCCCTGTTACACGAGGCTCCTACTCCCAATATCCGAGAATGATACCCGCAACCCAAATACCTGAGAAAAGACACAAAAGACACGCATCCACAATAACAAGGACGTCGGAAGTTATCCAAGATAACTTCCAATTACATCCTGAGAGATGAAACAGCGTGTTCTATACATAGGACTTAGATGAGAACAAAAAGACATCTACTATTTACCCAAAAACTAAACACTTCAGGCCTTGATCATGGAACATCACCATCAAGGTCTATCCTGTAATACATGGCTAGAACACAGAGAAATTTAGGTATGGGTGGGAATTACTAATTTGAAGTTTGTAACCAACATAGTGTTCTGTATAGTAAATCTGTAAGGATATTTGTGTTCACATTAGCAAATAAGTTGAGTTTCCACGAGAAGCATAAAATTCCTATGAATTTGAATAACTTGAATTTTTGTTGTTGCCTTGATAAGTAATTTAGAGATTTAATTTTTCATTATTTGTCAAGGTCTGCTGCAGCAGCAAATAAGTTAGAGGATGCTGGTTTCCAAAATGTAGCATGCATAACATCTGGACTTCAAACTGTGAAACCAGGTTTAGTTAATCATTGATTTTATTTTATTTTTTAATTTCCGCTTATCTTTTAAGAATAAGAATTAAAATTAAAAGATATCCATTCTGCAGGGACATTTGAATCTGTTGGCTCGACGGAGTTGCAGAACGCTGGCAAAGCTGGTCTGGTGCAAATCCAAGGAAAAATTTCAGCTGTGTTGGGAACTGTTCTTATTTGTAAGTTTTTCAATATCTTCTGTACTAAAAATTTCATGATGATTGCTTGTATTGAATTTCTGTTTTATGAAATTTTCAGGTGCATATTTATTCATTACCTTCTTTCCTGATCAAGCAGAGAAGCTGATCCAACTGGTCCCTGCAGGCTAAGACTAAAAGTTCCATTGATAATTGTTTTCCCCTCACATAATGCATGTTACATAGAAATGTGGGACGACTAGAATTGAGGAACGTAAAAACATGTGATGTGAATGAGGTTATGGAATGGAAAGAGATAATGTTAGTATGGCTATCATGGTCAAAACTAGATTGTCTACCCCACTACGGTAGTAATTTACTTTCCATTAAGCAAAACAATGTCTTTTTTGTAAAAGATTAAGCAAAGCAATGTCTACACCCATTTAAGTGTTTAAGATGTCAATTATTTGTCGATTACTTCAAACATAGTACGTTGCTAGGGAATTTGATTACTTCAAACATAGTGCGTTGCTAGGAAAATCTGTTATGTTGTGTTCCATGTACCGTATTGAAGAACCAGTTACATAGTCTTCATCTTTGAAGAGCCATTTTCCGGTTTCCTTCTCGTAGTACAGAAAGAGGAAGAGGTGTTCTATGATTCTCAGTTTCATCGCAATGTTTCATGTGCATCATGTCTTTTATTTTTTAATAGCAAATGTTAATAGTTAGATCAATATTTATTCTTTTGTCCAAATTTGAACACCTCTAACTCCTTAACCCTCAAGTCACCTCCCTCGTGTGCATTATGTCTATTTTGCTATCCAAGTAAAAACAAAACAAAAATCCAGCTCAGTACACTATAGCTCCCACATACATAGAATCTGAGAAAGGGTCCAATCATTTTGGTCTATTGTACGCAGCCTTACTCTATTTTTTTACACGAGGTTATTTTCAGGACTTTAATTTATGACCCTTCGGTCATATTATAACTTTACTACAGCGCCAAAACTTCCCTTTTATTTTGCTATCCAAGTAAGTTGTAAAAATTATTCATTTATACTACGTCATACATGGGGTTATGTTATGGTTTTCTCAGTCGATCACGTGAACTCGTCAATACAGCTCAAACGAAAATGGTGCCAGTCCCATCTCACTTTTACACAATTCTCACCACCATTTGCCTCTCCGCCTAAACATAAATGGAAAGACAAGAACTTTAGTATCTATGACTATAGGCATAAAATGACAGGGTATAAATTACAGAAGATAAATTCAGAGAAAAGAAATTTATTATTGTCCTAAAGTTATCTCTAACCCATACTTACTACTTGGTAAAAAGCCATGTTAATGGGACACAGTAAATTTACACAACTAGATGACACAGCAGAAATTCCGGGAAGGTTTAATTGAACTGAGGAACTCGAAGTTGGAAGACATTCAATACACTGGATCTTGGCATGTGGAATTTTTCACAAAGGCCATTAATTTATGCTAACAAAATATTACAGTAATTATTTTCACAAAACAAAAACAAAAAATATTACAATCAGATTAGCAACTGTATTTTCCATTCCATTCTGTGCACCGGTGATCTCACGGCATAAATAGGTGGGCATTCTAATTCACGTCATCTGATCTCGGCTACCTAGGGAGCCAATAGAATTGGCAAGAGAAAATGAAGAGGAAATTCAAAAAGAAAATAAAAAACATTGGTCCTGTACCATCTTTAGCTGTGCCAAATGGCATCGTCATTCAAAGATTAATCTCCTTGTAGATAGTAAAGCTGACGAATGTTCCCAGAGGCTGTCACAATAGAAAACAAATTTTTAGCATCATCTGTTAGCATTGAAAAAAAAGATTGTGTAACCGTAAAATATCTGAAATTTATGTCATCCAATGATATAAACATGGAGAACATATGATTGATTAAGGGCAATGCAACTCTCGATCAATCTGCAGAACCAAATGCAGGGAGGGGTTCCTTTACGAACAGAAAACTTAAATCCATCAAAAGCTATGGGTTACTGGATAATAATGAAACGATGACCATTGACTCTTGTTCAAAAATATGGCTAAGTAAACATATGATATCAAAAAAGATAAAATAAAAAGGGTCGCTTGATTAAGACTTTAAAGAGATCATTAGTCGTGAGTTATGTGAGATGTTAAAAACTTTCATCCAAAAGGTAATGCAATATCAATAAAAAAAAGATTACTCCATGGTACCCCTGTTCAATTGTAATAATATATTATTGACAGTTGTGATTGTTGAATGAAACTCAACATAGAATTCAATGGTTGATATGTAGGAGGTTCCACAAAACATTTGCTAGAGAAACAGGTACCACGACGATCAATATTGTGGGAGGTTCCATTGTAGGAGAATCCGTATAACAGGTACCAAAGAAATTTCCACAACATTTGCAAGAGAAACAGAGAGGTTGGTACAGAATAATTCCAAGTTTCAACTTTCAAGGACATGCAAAATCTAACATGCAAAGCTAGATAATTCCTTGTAGATGTGAAGGTCGAACATGTTAGAATCAAAGGGAATTGAGAAAGAAAGAAAGAAAAAAATGCTACCATATAACCAGTCTTTGAAATACACATGAAGCGCAGATGACAATTCTCGTTTACGACTTTCTTCTAAAGGTGCTTCACGTAACAGTTGCCTTATCTCCCCTAAATTTCTTTCCTGTGGAGAAGATAGAATTTCATTCAAAACAAAGTATAAATCCAAAAAGTTTAGAAATCCAAATGCCAATGTACTTATCAATCGAAACTGTAGCATACATTTCTTTGCTGAGATGCCATATAACCCTCTGGTAATGGGAAAGGGTTGCCTTTAGTAGAACCGGTGGACTCTCCTTCAAGCCAGTTTGGAATCTGCACAACAATATGGACAGAAAATGAGCATGTGACTAGACACTTTAGAAAGAAATATGGACCTCAAACATTCTTCTTTCCTATAGTGAACATACTGGAATCCAGTAAATGTGACTTTATCTAAAAAGAAGTCTTAACTTGCCACATAAATAAGTCAGTATAAAAGAATGACATTCATACCACAAAATTAGTGAACTGGTCAGGGTCCACCCTAGCAGCAGACTCAGCTTGAGCATCAGAGACACCCGCTGGATGAGATAGTGAATCATGGGGATCAACCATTCCCAATGCTATAGGTTCATCCCAACGATTCACTGAGGGCAGAACTCCAACTTCATTCATATGTTGCTCCAACTGGGAGTAAAAGGTATTATAGGGAGCCACCTGTAAATATTAAGAGGGAAAATTTTCCAAACAGTGAATCCATTTGAGAAGAGTGAGACTTTACAGAAAAATATACATACATTATAACAAGTCAGTACAATAAACGAAATACTAGAAGCTCAGGCACATGTCATATGCTTACAAGTATGACCCACAAACAAGATCAGAGCACACCAACAGACCAACTTACAATTCGAATATTTTATTTCATGTGTTGCTACTATCACGTGATATGATTGTACTAGTGATTTTATAAATACTTTCCCAATATTTGCGGTAACTAATAAATTAGTGATAACAGCAGATGACATCCAAATGATCAAAAGATATCATGGCATTGAAATCAAGACATCTGACACATACTCTAGTCTCTAGACATTATGTAAGCAGCAACCCAGAAAAGGTTAAATTTCCAAAAACAGTCAAAACGGTATAAATTTATAATCTCTATAACCAAGAAAGTAGCAGTATTAAACACTTCTGCAGTGCAGAGTTATATCAGATAGGCCACATAGATACATCGCAAAATAATGATATCGTATTTTCATTTGTGTCATCATATGAGCCCTAAACATAATCAGAGACTCTATGGTTAGAATCTCATAACAACTGGCTAGCAACTTCATATATCAAAAAACGGTAAATTAAGCTCACCTGCAACTTATGGTTATCACCGACAATAAGGGGTTGCTGGTTCACCCCCAAAAAGAAAACACATTCCCGGCAGTTAGCAATACAAATTCGTTTAGCTGCTACAATCACATGAACTCGTTCACAGTGTTCTACTCTCACAGCCTGTCAAAGAAAAAGTGGAGTCAACTTCTCTCCTTCCAAATAAGCACCAGCTAAAATGCATCCTAGTTACCAAATCTTACTCAACATAGCGAACACCATATGCATAATGTATACCATGGCCTTTAACACAATGAGTAATTAATATCATATCTTCTAAATTAGAACGTTAAGTAATTCCATATCATTTATAAACTGTCTGCATATGAACTCTAGAACTGATATCAACCAGACATTGGTACAGTCAGTGACGTTGTACAGATTCACGAAAAGGGAAATACGGCATGGAATAAAATACCACTTCAAGAACTATGAGGGTCCTGCGACCTACTACTACCCCGAAACCAGTCTTCTCTATTATCCATGCCCCACCCCCAACTCTCCTGTGATAACATGATTTCTATTTCCATTATTAATTTAAGGGAAATGAATTGTAGCAACACATTTAATTTTTAACTTATTAATGAATTGAATGCACAAAATTTTAGAGAATATTTCTTCTTTTAGGTTTCTTAACATGTGCCCTAAGGGCACAAGTTAACACTACCCTTAATTTAAACATTCAGTCTTTCATATTGATAACCAACTATAACTTCTATTTCCATTATTAATTTAAGGGAAATACTAACGAGTGTCCCCGGGGCGGGGCACTCTTTAAGAACCAAAAGTGATAACTATTTATGAAAAGAGGTGTATTCAATGAATTGGAAATCAAAATATGACTTTTTTAATGAATAATTGCTTATTTCGGAAAGTTTAAAGAGTGCCCCGGGGGCACTCATTAGCGAGACCCTTAATTTAAACATGAACTAACTTACCTCTTTACCATAATTTAAGAGTTTTCATAGATAAAGAGATATGTACCCTTCGAGAGAAGATGAAAATACTGTACATAAGTAATATTTTTGTGTGAGCGCGCATAAAAAATGTACCTAACTTATTAAAAAGCCAAACACACATAATACTAATGCCAACCTTGCCAGCATAAACATATCCATTTTATTCATCAGAGTTCTGTCACTTCCTATGGGATTCACAATACATGACTAGACTAATATTCTATCTTCAAGGAAAATAATAAGATGCACATATATGTGAAGAGGATTTAAAATAAAAATATATTTATATTGTTAAAAGTCTTAATGTTTATTTCCTTACACTCATGGGTATCTTCTTACTAACCTATCAACAGTGCATGAAAAAATGGAAAGAGAAAAAACAATCTGTCCAATCAAGCCATCATACAATGGAAGCTACGATTACCGTAATTATACTACAATTGCCATTGGTAAGACAGTGTCTTTTTTTTGGGTTACCATGATATTTGTGTGAAGTTTCCACCGCCGCTTAGCAGTGGTAAGACAGTATCTAATAGAAAGATGTAGGAATAAGAAATCTCTTTCGCTTAAAGCCCACTGAACATTATCATAACAAACTGGACCCATTGTTAAGAACCAAGAAATTGAATTAAAATAGGAAGAATCAAAATAACAATAGTGTATTACCAAAATTGAACAAGAAATGGGAATGGAATTCACCCAAGAGTTTCCCCTTCACTCACAATACCAACTGTACATAATGCCTCTCTCTATTACTACTTATTATGTATACAAATTATTCCCTCTAATTCCTAACTATTCCTGTATTCTAACAGCATCATCTTCCTTGTATATCATCTTACCATTAAATATGATAATTGCATATTATTTTACTCATTCTGGAAGGAAGACAAATTCCATATTGTTGTTTGTGTATGTAATTATGTATAGACTCATTATGCTGCATTTAAATATAAGACAAAAAGTTACTAGCTGTTACCTTTCCAACTGCTCCAATGACTATTGTGGCATCTGAACATCCATAGATGGTGGCGTATCTCAAAGGTGCTAAGATGTAAATGGCAGATTCATGGCAATTTAGAACCTGCAATGACCAAATATTTTTATTAGCAAATCTATATTGAGAATAATATCAAGAAAACACAAGATAAGATGCATAATGAGCAAATTGAGAGACGAACAAGAATATTGGTTCTGTGCTTAGGTACTCGAACAAAAGTTCAAATATTATCAAACTTGACATCTCTTTTCAAGTAACATCAATATTGATGGATTATATTTGTTTATTTTGTGAATGCGTCCCCTAAATAGTTAGGGTTTGTGGCGCTCTTTTTTACCCTCCAATGTATCCAATTTTAAAAATTTAAAGGGATGTTTTGTCTTTTCCGAATTTAAGATTAAGTTTCCCTACATCTCTTCCCACTCAGTCATGGAAAAGAAAAAAAAAAGACACAAGAGCAGCTTTGTTTTTGTTCTTCGTTTCTACAACTGTGAAGTACAAAGCTAGCACCGTGACTCTTCGTTTCCGGCAAAAGCATTTGCGGGCGACATTGACTGTGTTTGTGACGGTGACTGTCACTTTCAGGCTCTATACCCTTTCTCGCCTTTGTTTCTAGGTTCTCAACCCTGTTTTTCGACATTGCAAATCTATGATGTGTGAACACCAACCATCACCCGACACAATAGACTCTCTGATAGAGATTCTATTTACAAAACTCACTTGTTATTTTGAATACTTTTAGAACTTGAAGTGGTAATTAAGTTATATTGGATGCTTATTTTGAATGCTAGCAACCAATTATATAGGCTAGTTATAATTATTAGGTATGGTTAGTGGCTACCCCTTTAATTTTGTGTATTTTCTATTTTTGAGTATATATGTATAGTATTGAGAAATATGTATAGTATGTATACCATTTCTGATCTTCACAATAGCAGCCATCCTGCAATCGTCTATACCACTTTAGCGATTTTGGGGTCAGGTGTCCATGCCGCTATGCAATATTAACAATTAAGATATATGCATTCTGCCCTAATTCACCCTTTAAGGCTTTAATTGTATAACATCTATCTTCAAAGCTTTAAAGAAGGGATATGTCTAAAATCTAAAATCTGTTTCAAATAACCATGTTCAAAAGGATGTTGAGATTTTCCTTTAAAAGGCGACTTGATGCTATAAAATATCTGTCATGCCAAGGTCTAAGTCCGGGTCAAACACAATGTGGGTCTGCTGTAGGTTTCTTCTGCAAATCCAAAGGACTAACCAGAACACAATCTACAAGCCTTTAATGCATAGTGACAACTAGATCTGTGCAGGATACCGCAGAAATTATGTCCGCTACTGACTGGTCATGCATTTCGTAGTTTGAATGATATTTGCACTATGAACCTAAATCAACATGCACATAACTTGTTCGGAAATAAAGCAGGCAAACTCTACCAGATCCAAATTTCAAAATTCTCAAAAGAAAAATGCATGTGAACAATATCCAAAAGCAAGTATCTGTATTTCATAGCTACTCATTTACAATTAAAAGCAGATGCCTACATGTAATACAACAGCATCTATTAGTGGCCATAAAAGAAAAATAATATCAAGGGTAAATAGCCCACTTTGTATCGATTGCTTCGATGATATATTTAAGATAATCTAAAAGTTAAGCAATAATATACCAGGAAAAAAAGGGTGCCTTGTATGAATTTTGAATGGTATGCTAACCCTCTTCTATGTCTTAATGTTTGATGTAAGGTGTTTGTTTTTTGTGGGGTGAGCACCCATTGTACTTTTCCCGGTTTGAGGGTTAAGTACTCTTTGTACTTCTCTCATTATCTAATAAATTTTGATGTTATATATATATGCACACACGCACACATACACTAGAAAAGGACAAATAAGGGCCATACCTTAACGGAGGAACCTTTAATGTCAGACGCATGCTTCGCATATGACGATTTAGAAATCCCTTCAATGAGACTTGCACCCCTAGCACTTGTTGAGACCTTATAACTGGGACAGTGGATGCATCAGTCATTGCAACATCCTGATCAGAGACACTAACTGGACCATTTTCTTTTGAAGAAGTCCGTTCAGCAATATATTCCAAAGCAGAAGCTATGTTCTGTAGAAGCCAGTCATGAACTTGGGAAGCAGGTACGGGAACGGCAGGCATGTCAGGATCTGAGTTTGCGAAAAAAGGAGAAGATTGACTCAAAGAATTTCCCTCTGATCCTTTATCACCATATTGAAATAGAAAACCAAGGTGCTCGAATCTATCCATGGTTAAAACCTATCAAATAAGCAAAATAATAGTAGGACTAAGAACAAAAATAAAAACAGATAAATATTTGAAGACTGAATAGAAAATAAATTGCTGAAACAGTATTCAAGAAAAAACAGCACAAGATCAATCTAAAGGCTCCTTATAATTTCCTTCCTCTTAAAAGCTACATGATTTTAGGCTAGAAAATTGGATTCGCTGATTAAGAGGAGAAAATTCATAATTCCCGAATAACAAAATCTTAATGAGGTCATTGCACAAGAGCTAAAGCTTAAAAAGCAACAGTTGTGCTTGTCCCCAAAAAGAAAGAAAAAAAGCACGTAACAATGATAAATAAACTACTTTGCATGACATTCAAATTTCAACATCTATTCTTGGTTTGCATGGAATCTCACCAAAACAGCATACAAATTGCAAGAATTGACCCCAAAGATTACGAATATAATGCAGTTACTGAATTATAAGCGAATTTTATTTACATATTGATGGCATTGATATTACTAAAAACATAAAGTAATCGGCCAAAGTCAGGAACTCGTGGAAGCCAAACAGTAAACAAACAAACCAGAGATTCTTCACTTTCCCCCTCCACAGGCTCTGCTAGAAGAGACACAATGTTAGCCAAGTGCTTTTGCAGATAAGACAACTGATGTGCTTCTTCATCAGCCTGTGACGGCGTAAACCGCTTACTGTTGCTCCTCACAAGCTGCAATTACAACAAACCATTCAAAACCAAAATCAGCAATTTCACAACATAAAATAAAAACAAAATATCAATTGAAAAAAATCGTAATCATCGCAACACATAAATAAAATAGCATCGGTACGAACAAATCAAATTAGTAACTCAAATTCCTGCTAAAAAAACCTAATCCAATGATTCCTATTCGATTATCCTAACCGCAAGAAAATCACTAAAACAAAATCAACACTCCAGATCATCAAATCAACAAAAATACTCAAAACAATATAGTCAGCATCTCATTATAAAAACAAGATAGCATTGTTACAAGCAAATTAGTAACTCAAATTGCAGGCTAAAAAATCCTAATCCAATCCCATTCAATTGTCCTGACCACAAGAAATTAATCAATGATTACATGAATTAAGTAATGCATCTTTCCATAACAACAAATGAAAGTGGATCAATGAACTAAAACGGAAAATTCACCTGAAACAAAATCAACACTCTCAGAGCATCAAATCAACAAAACCACTCAAAAGTTGAAAAAAAGTCGTAAACATCTCAATGCAGAAGTTAAAATAGCTTGAGAAACCTAATACAATACAATGATTCAGATTCAATTATCCTAATCACAATAAAATGGTCTATAATTTCATGAATTAATCAATGCATTATTCCATGACACGTGAAATTTCAATTGCGTTGAAACGATCAAATAAGTGAAACGGAAAACGGAGAATTGCATTCACCTGTAGCGGCGAGAGAGCGGACAAGTATCCATCAAAAGCGGAAGTAGAAGGCCAAACATCCGCTACAGCGGCGGAATCCTTATGCGTCCGTGGCAGAAGCCTCTTATACGATTGAACATATAGAAACAAAACGAGATCATTCACATCAACACTATCAGATTCAGAATCAGACTCCGAAGGAAGAACCGAGGCGAGAGTATCGAGAACGAGCTTCGCTTGTTCGACGGAGATCTGAAGCGACTCGGAAATCGCAACGGGGCCGACTCGGTTGTTCGAAGAGGATTCTAGAAGCTTGTGTTTGAATGAGATTAGGGTTTGTGCGGGATCGGAGAAGATGAGTTTTGGGATCGGTAATAGACCGTGTTCGAAAGGTTCGCGACGTGGATGGATCACGGTGGTTGATGTTGGAGGCGGTGGTGGAGTGGACGGTGCTGGTTCGGGTGGTGGTTCCGTCATGGTGAGAATAGAGAAAGCATGTGAAAATGAGAGAATATGAGTTAGTGTTGCAGATCTTTGGAATTGGAAATTGGAGAAGGGGGAGAGAGAGAGAGGGTGTATTCCGGTGGGGTGAAGTGTATGGGGAGTATGGTTGCGTGGCGTTTTGTTATTCGTTGGTTTGAATAGTTGATTTGTAGTACTAGAGAGATCATCAGATTTTAAATGCGGTTGTACTTGATTGAATGAATGTGTGTTTGCTGCTCTTTCACTGTGGCGCAGAATTTTTCCCCGTAATATGTTTCATTTTGAAATAAAAATTATGTTAAATCTAACGAGTAGGAACAATAATTTTTTAAAGGGTCAAAATTTTAAAATAATTTTGACTTTGTATTTCGGAAGTCCAAATAGTTTTTGATATTATAAGTTTTTCATTAGTATTGCCGTGTCGGTTATTCAATATGCTTACTTATTATTATATCAGTCTTTAAAAATAATTACTTATCGTTATTTTACTTCGTATATGGAAAAAAATATTGTGAATATTGAAAGATTATCTTAACGTAAGAGATTATTTTGACTAATAAAGTTCACAATTAATGACTATTTTAAAATTTTAATAAATTCAAAGACTATTGTGCTTGCTCATTACACATCCCAGAACCAAAATAATTATTACCCATTTCATTTCTTGCAAGGATTCTCTACTCCCGTTAAAGTATAAAGTGAAAAAATCAAATGTTGTTATAACAAACTCATGATTAGTTATGATATACTTATAATAGTTCTATTTAATTTGTTAATCAACGATTGAAATTGTTTACTTTATCCTCTAAATGAATTGTTTACTTTAGAGAAATCGGATCATTTCTTTCTTTTATCTCATTCATTAGGTCATTTTGCAAAGATAAAATTATGTATATATAGTTGCAAAGATACGAATATAGTTACTTCTGTTCTAAATTATAGTAAATTATTTCGATCATTTTGTAGAACTTAAGAAATAAAGTCATTGTTATAATGAAATAGAATTTATATAGAGTTGATCATAACAAATATTTACATTAGATTCTTAGTCAATTACACTTAATTCCAACGCACAAAGATATTATTTACACATAATGAATAACTTACAGGACATATTTGAAAGGACATCGAGATGTTGCTTCAACCGGCTTTATCTATAAGCCTTCATTTTTTTTGCCCTCTTTCTCTTTCCTAAACTATGTCTCTAAAACTTGCTCAAAGATAGAATGAATAAAGACGAGGATGGAAGCCACTATTTATAGTTCCTAGAAAATGTCTTTTGTCAAACAAGTATTTTTTTTTATGAGCGAACAAATGTTTCTTCCATAAAATAGGTTTTGACATGTTAGCCAAACGGACCTTTTAGACCGCAATTGCTCGCCATGGGAGATCTTTGCTTCACATGACACGATGTCAGCTCAACCAAACGACACTTTAGATCGACATATAATGCAAGGCGAACCCATATCCCTCACTAACCAATTTTCCCCCGTTTCATACATTTGATCCCTAACTTGCTTCACTGGGCGAGTAGCATGGCTCGATGGACGAAGATACTAATGTACCTATTTGATGCT
>Ga0209282_1001470_pt1 | contig 12986 bp, 6 predicted proteins | sample Mtrugardesep15_FD_187529 | JGI IMG/M metagenome (GOLD analysis project Ga0209282, IMG submission 187529) | Root nodule microbial communities of legume samples collected from California, USA - M. trunc garden sep15 (SPAdes) (version 2) | ecosystem: Host-associated > Plants > Roots > Nodule...
CCTACTTTTATGTTTTTTTTTTCTTCATAATTTTGCCCCTCCCACCATATTTGAGTAGATTTTGGCTAATGTGATAGTGCTGGATGACTTAAATTATATTATATAAATATCTACATAATTATTTTTATTATATTTAATGTTCTTTTTTAATGAATTATTTTTGAATATTTTTTAAAAAAGTTGGAAAAAAACGAGAAAAATACTAAACAAAGGCATAAAAATACTAGAAAAATGCAGGATCAAAATTCATAAAACTGGTATGAAAATAGCAAATAGGGTTAATAGTGTTTTTCACCCCTGTAATAAATGTCATTTCTGGTTTTTACCCTTGTAAAATTTTTGGTTTGATCTGCACCCTTGTAAAAAAAATATATGGAATACCCCCCTCCTCCATCCAACTCACCAAATTCGCATATGTGGCGCTGACTTGGTTTTTTTTAGGTTGGCCACATCAGAAAATTAATTTTAAAAAATTTGAAAAATTCTAAAATATAATTTAAATTCATTTATATTAATTTAAAAATAAAAAATAATTTAAAAATCTCCAAAATTAATTTTTGAAAATAAAAAATTTTGTAAAAATTCTGGAAATTTTTTATAACCAAATAAAATATGATTTTTTCATAACCGAATTATTTTATGTGTTAAAATGCAAGAAAATTATTGCATCATTCTTATAATTAATTAATTATTTTAATTTTCTAAACGAATAAAATATTTTATTCTAATCTTTTTTTTGGGTAGATAGACGAAATGACAAAGTCGTTATAAACTCACACACACAAGTGGAGGTATCGAGGTTCGAACCTCAGTCATGACGTCCGACCTAACAATTTTGGCTTTTTGCCAGTTGAACTATGAATTGTGGACTCTAATCTATTTTATTTATCTATTTGTTTTAAAACGATTCGGTGTGTCAAGAATAAAAATAATTATTGCTACAATAATTAAATATTTTGATGATTCATTTTTATTTTAATTGCTTCAAATCAATAGTTTAAGCTAAGGCACTTAATGCTAATTATATCATACATTTTATTGTTTGCAAGACTTTTAATGCAATGCATTTTATCTTTCCTTTAAGTTTATGTGTTTAAGCTTTGTTTTTACTTCATGTATCCTCAAACCTGTCGAGAGACAATGCCTTTTTTACTCTAAAAAACCCGTCTTGCTCTCTAAGTAACTTGAGTGAACTTCACGTCCCTTTTTTCAAATTGTTTTTGTCCTCAAAACCTTTGCACAACATGTCATGAGATTTGTGCCCCCATTCACTGTTGGTGTTCCTTTTCCCACTAGTGTCCCAAGTTCTCCTCTTCCTTCAATTAGACTCAGGCCTGATGATCGAAATATAGGTATGCAGAACCTTTCTAGAGAACCACCGTATGATATGCCAACTTCGATGATGGCGAACATACAAAATAGTGCGTCTGTAACAACCTATTTTTCGCTAGAATTATTTTAAATTAATTGTTATGTGTTTATAAGTGCATGTATGTGATTATTTTTCGATGTGTGTATTTTGGTTGGGATTAATGGATTTTAGTTTTAGAAGGGTATTTTAGTCATTTTAAACTCGGGAGTATTTTGGCCATTTGGTAAGCAAGGGTAAATTAGTCATTTCATTATGAAGATTATTTTTAGTGTTTTGAGTGGGAATAATTATTTTACCAAGTTACTAGGGAGTTGAGGTAATTAAATAAGAAATGGTAACTATTCGTTATTTTTATTCGTTAAGTTAATAGAAACTTGGTGAATTAGTTATAGAGAAGTTTGAGCCTATTAAGACAATTGAGGGTTGAGCCCATTTATGTAGTGCCTAAATAAACACTAGTCTTAAGAGAAACTAGGTTATTTTTACGCTCATTTACACAATTGTAAACATTTTGAGAAAAAGGTAGAAAGAGAAAGTGAGGGTTAGAAGAAGATCTAGAGAGAGAAAGCTTGGATTGGAGCTTTGGAACAAAATTGAGGCTAGGATTCTAATTCTTGGAGGTTAGAGGTAAGGGGGATAGTGCTCTTTCATGATTAAGCTATAATATATTTTTCTACTTATGTGAATAAGTACTTATTTTGTGAATGGTGACTTTTATGAATTTTTAATGTCAATTTTCGTGCACCTTAATTAGTGATAAGTTTGTTAATCCAAGTGTTAATTTTATAGTAAATTCGATCCTAATTCATAAGTTGCTAGAATATTCTTCATTACTTGTGCTTCTCGTTCTTCTAACCTAAAAAATAAAAAACAATCATATGCAAACAAGAGGTGAGAAATAACATGAGCATTAGCACAAATGGTAATGCCATAGAGGTCGTCTCGTCGTTTAGCCCTCTGAATAAGTACTGATAGGACTTATGCACAAATGATAAATAAATAAGGCGACAAGGGATCACCTTGTCGCAAGCCCCTACCAGGTATGATAGGCCTCACCAAGTCATTGTTGACAATAATAGAATAGTCAAGAATCTCCACACACATCATAATTCAGAAAACCCATTGGCTAGCAAAACCCATTTTTAACATGACTTCCTTGAGGTATAAATAGACTACACGATCATAAGTCTTACTAATATTTAGTTTAAGTGTGACATTCTCGTCTCTACTTCCTTGATGGACAAACACTAACCAGTTATCATATATGCACTTATGAAGAATATTTTTTTAGCATATTAGCAAGAAACTTTGCCAGCAACTTATATAGGACATTGCCTAGTGCTATGAGACGTTAATCCTTCATTGTTTTCTAATAATTTCCTTTAGGAATTCAAGCAATATTTATGGAATTTAGTGAGGGAAAATAAAATATGTCATTTCTTTTAGAGTGAAACTGTCGAGGTCTAGAAAACCTGAAAATTTGTCATTTCCTGTAAAATTTAGTTTAATCTTATAAAAATTGTCATTTCCTATAAAATCTAGTTCAATCCTACCTTCATTGATCCACGATTTTATTCATTTCATATCTACATCCAAAAATAAAATTTGTCAATTTTTTTTTTTCATTTCAAAAAGAAAAAGAATTCTCACCATAAGATTTGAAGTTTATTTTTGTTGATGTGTCAAGTTGAATAATAATAGTATATAAAAAAATGTTATTTAAAAGTAAAACTTCAAATAAAAAGTAGCAAATCCTAAATTAAATTCTAAAAAATATGTACTGTCACATCACTTGCTGCCTTGTTAATTAATGTTAAGAGTCTCACACCGGATAGCAGATGGTCTGACAATGTGTTTACAAGTGAGGGCAATCATCACCTTAAAAGTTGGTTTTGTGCGGTTGTGTTAGGCGGCTCAACCATGATTTCTAAGTTGATATCAGAGCCTCTTTAAGATCCATTATGTCACCTACTACCAGGTTTCCGCTATCGAGTCATTCCTGTTTATGTCCACAAACCAAACCCAGTAGTGCTGGTCGTGAGAAAGTGTGTTAAGAGCCCCACATTAGATAGGAAACGGCCTGCCAATGTGTTTATAAGTGGGATTGCATTAGTCCCAACCACACTTTCTAAGATAACATACATAAGCTAGAAATTCAATAGTTGGAAAATTAATGAAATTGGCTTTAAGGAGAATGCTTAATTAAGTGCACGACAGTTTTGTCGGCACAAGCGCTTGTATTGTTTGATTAAGTATGCAATAGTCATATACAGTTATATGTTAGTCTGTCTGAGAAATTTAAGTTAATCAATAATATGAAGTTCGATCATGTAAGAATAATCCGATCAAAAATGTTTCATCTAGAAATTAAATTCAGGTTTTCCCAAACAAATTTTCCTTTGATAAAGCTCATTAAACATTTAACTCCAATTACTTGTTAACAACAAATTTAATTTAATTCTATCTACTTTGCCATTGAAAAAAGTAATGCTTGCAAATCGTGGCCCTATCTTTGAATTATAAGGGATATTATATTTCTTTTATGCATACTAGATAGTTTAAAGCCTCACACGCAATCAGATAATTAAACTTAAACACATGCTTATAAGTAAGGACAGTCTATCCTTTATAAACTGATTTGTAAGGTTAAGTTAGATTCAGCTCAAATTTAAATATATTATTATAATCTATTTACGTATGTATTAAAAGTTTTATATTAGATGACATAAAGTTTAACCTGACCTGTAATTTCCCGCTAAATTTGGGTTAGACTACATACACAATTGGACGTGTTGAAGAAAATTAATTATAAAAGTTACATTTATAACGGGGAATATTCATCATGCAGTGTTGGTTAACACACACATGTTCCGTTATCAGTGTCAGCTTTAACATGGTTTGACAAGACTTTTAATTAAAAAGGGCATAGTTGGAATTTCTACCCAAATATTTAAGTGTCCAAGACAACTTTCCCATGCATTCTCCTCATTCCATTCTCACTCATCAATTGAAGCAACCCTTCTTCTCCCTCTCTAAGTTTCGGCTCTCTCTCTCTCTCTATCCCTTAAACTCTCATATTCTTACCAATTTCTCAATGAAAACAACATGCAGTTACCTTAGTGTAATCCTTAGAGCCTTGGGTTTAACATGCAGATTTGATTTCCTCATTCTTTCCTCTGATTTGGGCCGAACTCCTCCTACCTCTCTTTTGAAGGATTGGTTCTCAAGTTGGTTGTGGCTTGCATGTGTGCTTAAGTGACTATTGTGGTTGGGTTATTGAAAATAAATTAACAGGAACATGAAAGAAGAAGTAGGTGCTAGAATTCAAGAGACTTTTATGGAAATTGTGGTATTGAATGGAATGTTAAAGTGGGTGTTTGAATGCTTGGGCTGAAGCTGTTTGGGAATTCACAAGGCAATAAGAAAATAAGCTTTTTTAAGAATGTTAAATTATAGCTTAGTAATGTTCACAATTGTTGGAATTTAGTGATAAGATCTACCTGTTATGGATGCTTGTTGATGATTGTTGTTGTACTACGGATTGGTGATGTTGAAATTGATTTCTATTATTAGGTTGGCTACGGTTGAATTTTTACTAAATGTGAGCTGAAATTCGCAGGTTCTTGTTTTTGATCCGTATCTCTCGCTGTGCTTGGAATTGAATAATTGTTGAAGTTTTAGATTCCTCATTCAAATCCCTTCAGTTTGGGCACAAATTTTGTATGATTCGGACTAGAAACGGATTCGAAAAACGCATTTGAAGTTTGGTAATTTCTGCTGGATTTTTGTTACGGGTTTTGGGGCAGGGCTTCACTAAAACGGTAATAACTCTTTCTCTGTAGCTTGGAATTCAGTGAACTTTGTTGTTATTGTTAGTTAACGTAATGCCCGACATTTTTGTACCGGTTTCATGATTTTAGGTTCAGTATTGAGGCCTGGAGGAGAGATATGTGTTTTGTGCTGAAACAAGGAATCGAGTTGTTGGTGATAAGCTATGGGCTACAGTTTGGTATAGAAGCTTAGGAGCTTGAAGCAAATCTCAGTAAATACATATGAGTTCTTAGATAGATTAACTCACCTTGGGTTTGTGTAATCCTAATGATAAACTATGAAATTTATGCTAAGTTTAGAATAGTGTGTTTAGTACCCAATGCCAATCTTGTGATTCATGTTAAAATTGCCATGCAAGTTAAATTCTACTGTTATATGAATTGTTGGATGCATATTGAAAATTGCAGGATCGAAATTGGTGAGTTTGGGGTCAAAAACTCAGATTTTGCATCACAGGCTCGAAGAAACTCGTCATAAGTGAAATAATTCGCTTATAGCGAGTTTGCCCATAAACCACTCGCCATTGACGAAATGGCTCTGCCATTTCCCACTTTGAAATGGCGTGTTGGCTGGTCTGGGCCCGTGGTGCAATCCGAGGGCTTTTCTCGCAACGTTCATAAATCGTAAAACCCCCAAACATCGTTTAATCAACACAATATACATCCAACGATTCTTGATTATGAAAATTGTGGCTAATCTTAACATGTGCAATGAGGATGGCTTATGAAAGTTTACATACGAACAAGATCTGGTAGCAATAAACCTAAGTACGGGAAACCTTAGAACCTCGACGTAGATCGTTGAGAACTAGTATGTTAAGTTATGTAGTGTTAAAGCTAAGCAAGTGGAGGTTCACTGCTAAACGAGTAGATTACAGACTCGTGGTGACCATTCACATAAGTATAAGTATAAGACTCCTATGTATGATGTCACGCCTCCAAAGCGAATTACGAATGTTATGTTTATGACTTTATGTAAATTACTATGATAACAAGTAAATGTGTAGGTTTCGTGTCTCTCCGTTATCCACGCCAATGGGGATACAAGAGGTTAACGCCAAGGGGGACAAGATACGATTCGCAAGGTAGGCCCGCACGACACTGAGGGAGTCTGATGTACCCTAACTAGGTATTCATCGGTAATGAAAGGGAATGTACTCGGGGTTACTTCACCCGATACACTCCGTAAAAGTAACTCAGATAATTGTTAATACACCATTATATGACATGTTTATGACAAGAATGATATGATACGATTATGATATGATATGAGTTATGTTTAAGCTTATGTATCAAGTTAAGGCTATGATGTTACATCGTAGACGATTTAGGAATTCCCCAATCGTCCGATGATGGAACGTGTCATGAATGACTTATGTTTAGGTCTTGATGCGTTTAGCGTATCTTGACATAGCGGTCTTAGGTTCCTTTGACCGCCATGACATGTATGATGTTAGACAAGACCTATAAGTTATAGCATGAAGAACCTACGACGGATCTAGTATGCACGACCGTCTAGGCAAGCAAGCTCCACACATGTATAATCAACTGGCAGGTTGTATTGTAGACACGTGGTGACCGTAGGTCTTCCCCGAGGTTACCCATAGCCTAGGATTAGGTAGAACTCACTGAGACATTATGTCTCATCCCAATCTTTATTTGTTTCAGATCAGCAGGTTGATAACCAGAATGTAGCAGGCTTGTGACCAAATGGATACTCAGCAAGGACTTGTTCGTACCCGCTGCTGGATATTTTATGGATTCAAGAGTGATCTATTATACTTTGGATAGATAGTGTTGTATTATTGATTGTACGAACGTGTGTTGTTGTATATGATATTCATTCGAAGTATTCATGTTGTAAATTTTAATGTATCAAGTACTAAAGATAATGCACATGCTAAACTTTCTAGATACATTTAGTGTGAACGTTACATGACCATTGTACCAAAAAAAAAAAAAAAGTCTAACCTGACCTAACTCAAATTATAATATTTGTGCAAAAAAAAAATCAGAAGTTTAATAATTAGTATTTCGATTGTTTTTATTGATGTTGCAACTGAAAAAGAAAATAAAAGAGTTGATATTCTTATGTGGAAACTTAGTTGGCGAGATGTCATTGTATAGGTAGATTCTTACTTAACAGTTAAATTGCTACAAACAAGCCTAACCCACAGCACCTTGGTCTATGGAGATTTGCTCTATGCGCCCCTCAGTTTTTCTAAAAAGCCTCTCAATTTATCGGAACATAGCTTCCAATGCTACAAGCGTATTAGAACGTAGCTTCCGATCAACTTTTTTTTCCTCTCAAAATCCATCAAAAGCTATCGTCTAATCGACCTTTTTTGAAGGTTGTGCACCCTAGAGGCCTATAGAGAAATCTCCTTATCTAATTGCCTCACTCACGTTAGATTTGGTTGGGCTGGCATGAAATATAGAAAAGAAAGGCAGAGTAATGAATACAAAGGAATATAGAATCAAAAAGCATGCTGCTGAATAGAAAGGCATTTAGAATCACAAACATAAATCACGAGACTAAAGGCATAAGCTACATATCCCTAATGATAAGAAATATAAATATAACCAAACAGTTTGCGACAAGCACATCACATCAACGGCGAAGTTAGCAATTTTTTTATGAAGGGCCAAATATGAAAGATTTTTTTTTGTTGTAAGCAACCAAGTAATTTGCAAGAAATTTATTCTCTATTTTATGTTTTCTTGCTAACAAATCTCTCTTTGTAGTTGCTTAAATGACCTAAACTCTCAAAATATGATGAAATAATTCTATCAAGTTAACTTATGAAAAATAAACTTATTTGAGGCAGCTGGGGTAGCTAAATATATAGTATACCTATTTACTTAAATAAAATAAAAAAAATTGGGGTAGGCAATGCTACTCCATAGTTCTTCTTAGTTCCGCCCTTGTCAAACATAATAATTTCAAAATACACATGCATTATGCATATGCCGCAAATAGATAGCTCGGTTGGTGAGCTGAGAGACACAAGGAGTACTAACCAGAATATCTACGATTCAAAACCTGAAAACTAACATATCTCACTAGCATTTTCCTATAAAAAAATGCATTATGCATATGTGAAGGCATTCTAATATAGATGTACATGAATCAATTTCTTATCATTTTGGAAAGGAACCTGTAGCTCTGATAGTCAAGGGAAAAATGGGTCCTCTTTGTTCTTGAAAATCTCATATAGTTGTTTTGAGTAGTGAAAAGCAAGTAATCTGCAAATTTCAACTCTTACATAATCGAATTCTTGCAACTCCGCCACGGTCTTTAAGCCACCTTTAGGATTGCCATCAGTCAAGAAATCAGCCGAAGTACTTCCTCTGTAAAATTGGAATTTCAACCAGAAAATATTAGAAAACTGATCGAAAATAGATGACTAAGTAATAAACTGATTGAAAATATTCATGCAAGATTCTACAAACCACAATAAAAATAAAAATAAACCTAGGAACAAAGTTCCCTTGTGAGTTTAGCAAATTGTCTTGAGTGTTTGCAATGCTTATGCAATAAAAATAGACTTAAGATTCTCAACTCACATTTCCCCTACTCCTTTTATAACATGGCATTACAATCATTACAATGGTCAACTAAAATTAATTTTGTGCAAATACAAAGATTTTAGCACACTTTAGAGTCTACATAGACCAAATGACAAGGTATAATAAAGGGAAAATGTTGTTTGACACGAAAAGAAACTTCGCGAATAATAACAAACTTATATGATTGCACAACTTCACGTGTTTTCCGACAAAAACGCATTGAAAGATTCCTATGGTACAAAGACATTACAAGCAAGAATCTAATTGTATTTTTTCTTCCTACCTGAGAGCATCATGCTTGTTAAATCTACGCCCGTTGCGGCAAAATGCTCCCATGATCATCTGTTTCCCAGAAGTTTGCTGTTGATAAAGAGCGCAGACAGCCTTGCTACTCGAACTAGATTCCGAGTCACTGCTCGTTGATCAATTTACGTCGTACAAAATGATGCCATCTTGATCAGAAATATTTGTATTATGCATTGTTCACCACATAGGCAATCATAACTTCACTTCTTATTTTTATTTTTTTAAAATCTGTAAAAGCAATTTTTTATGATGATCATCCTCCCTTCCTTAAACCCTAGCCACCACACCACCGTGGCCTCCCCATTGTCGTGCTCCAGCCGCAATTTAGTGCAAACTCAACACCATATTGCTTTTCTCTTTGCGATATATATGTATGTGATTCACTTTTTCAAAACAATAAGTTATCGCATAACCTACACTTCCAAAATTTTCTTCATTCCCTACCACCTATAAACTCATTTGTATAAAAAGTGATTCAACATAAATTTTAAGTTATTTGTAGTTTTTTTAAAATGATTCATTATTTCTCCTATTATTAAAATAAATAAAGGGAAATGCATTGTTTTTTTTAAAAAAATAAATAGAGGAAGATATTGTTTTTTTTTTTGGGTAGATAGATGAAACGGCGAGGCCTTTATAAATCCACACACACAACTTGAGGTCTTGGGTTTGTACTCCGGTCATGGCATCCCGTCTAACAATTTTGATATTTTTACCATTTGAGTTAGGACTTGTAGACATTGTTATAATATTACATATCAAATTATTGGAAAAAAAGAAACTATTCAAATAAAGTTTACTACAAATTCATGTAGAACAAAATTTTGAGTAAATACGACACATATAGTTTCCTTTGTTTATAATTTTTTAATTCATTTTTATGTATGACAATACTAAGTCAAATTTGCTTATTCAGAAAAGTGACTTATAAAAAACAATAGTGTATAAGTGATACGTGGAGTGTAATTATGAAACAATATAATTTAATTCCGATTGGGCATTGAATCGAATGAAGTAGATTTAAGTAGAATTTCAAAACCAAATTAAAGTTCAACAATAACAATTAGCATTCAAATATTTTTATTAGAAAATATTTTAAAAATTCATTTTAAAGATATATTTTAGGGTGTAGGTTTTTTAAATACTAAATGATATAAGTTGCAAGTTTGAAATTATTTTATTAAAATGAATAAAAATGCAATTTTGAACATATTGCTATTCCCACCATTGTTTGAGGTCTACACCCTTTTGAACTAATAAGAATTGGGCAAAGCCCAATTTCCCTCATTAAAACCGGCATGTCTCCTCCCATCCTCATTTCTCATTCTCTTGAAACCCTAAAAACAATTTTCTCCCTCAGCCGCTGCTGCCAACCTCTCTCATACCACCATCGCTAGATCGACACGATCAAACAAAAGAGTCCTCCAACCCTCATTTCTCATTCTCTTGAAACCCTAAACAAAGTTTTCTCCCTCAGTCACCGCTACCTCTCTCCTACCACCATCGTTGAGATCGACATCAATCAGACAAAAGAATCCTCCCATCCTCATTTCTCATTCTCTTGAAACCCTAAACACAATTTTCTCCCTTAGCCGCCGTTGCCAACCTCTCTTCTACCACCATCGTTGAGATCGACATCGATCAGAAAAAGAACTATGTTTTTTTTTTCTTTATCTCTTTAACCTTCTATATCCTTCTATCCATACAGAATCAATAAAAAATCAGATAGAAAAGTGGTTATCTCTTTTGATGGAATTTTCATGAAACTTCAACCTCGTTTCATTATTTGGGCAAAAAAGGTAATCCAAACTTTTTTCACATTTTTTTATCTAGACCATTTTGCATGTCTTCTCTGATTTGTGGTTGTCTTTTATGTGAGTGGTTTCAAACATCATACTATGCAATAAATACATGGATTTTATTTTATTTTATTATGTACACGTGGATTTCTTATTCTACTATTCAAATTCCTCATCTTACTTTGGGGAAGAGTCTTCCTCCCCATCACTAGTGGCCTCCTTTTCATTTTGTTCAACAAGAATTCCTTTTCCCTTTGATGAATTACTGTGTACAAAAATTTAATATAAAATGATAGATCATGGAATTTAACTATTCTAAAATAATAATTCACATTAAAAATTCATGTTATAAAGAGAGAAGTGATCACTTAAAAGAGTGAAACACAAAATATGTTGTGACTAAAGATAATAAATTAGCTCCTTATATCCAAGTTTAAGTCAGGAATTTGTGTGCTAGGAGGCATGGAAGAAGGTGCATTGTTTGGATTTGCATTATCAATGAAAAATGCTAAAAGTCTCAGAGCAATATCTATTTCATTCAAAGAGGTTATTATTTGGGCACCCACCTCCAATTGGTGTCCAAGAAACCCCCGACTTGGGTTAATTCGCCAAGCTTCCCTTTCTGTTAGGATTGAATCGACAACATCTTATCTTTGATGTGGTTCTGTTGATTGAATGATTCTCATCAGGCCATTTAACAACAAAATCTAAATGGCATTCTGAAAGTCAACATACCTATTGGCCGAAAAATATTGGCCAAATTCACAATCAGTACCATGCCTTATTCTCATATTTCATTACACAATGGATCAAAGAAATATAAGGGCTAATATATGTTGATTGTGATTTTGGCCAATATTTTTCGGCCAATAGGCATGCTGACTTTTAGAACGCCATTCATATTTTGGGGTTAAGTGGCCCGTTGAGAATCATTCAATAAACAAAACCACATCAAAGACAAGATGTTGCCGATTCAATCCTAACAGAAGGGAAAGCTTGGCGAATTAACCCATGTCGGGGGTTTCTTGGACACCAATTGGAGTTGGGTGCCCAAATAAACACGTCATTGAATGAATAGATATTACTAGAAGATTTTAGCATTTTGAATTGATAATGCAAATCCAAACAATGCACCTTCTTACATGCCTCCTAACACACTAATTCTAGACTTAAACTTGGATATAAGTGTAAGAAATTTTGTTATCTTTAGTCACAAAATATTGTGTTTCACTCTTTTAAGTGGTCACTCCTCTCTTTATAACATGAAATTTTAATGGGAATTAATATTTTAGAATAGCTAAGTTCCAAGATCTATCATTCTTTTCAATTTTTTAATTTAAATTCAATCAACCTTAATTAGACTACTGGACACATGAGTGACATGGGCATCATTAAACAAGACAAGATGGAAGGTATTTCATGTATTCACGAAAAGGGAGAATCAAGGTATATTGTGATTTATTTATTTTAGTTGGTTATTCAAATATGTACTTGTGTTTGTTATTTTCTATTTGCTTCTAATACACATTTTATATTTAACTTTTGTACACAGGGGAAAAGGAATTATTGCTGACCAAACTGAAGAGGAGGCTACTAATGAAGAGGAGGAAGTCTATTCCCCAAAGTAAGGAGGGGAATTTGAAGAGTAGAATAAGAAATCCATGTGTACCCAATAAAATAAAATCCATGTATTTATTACATAGTATGATGTTTGAAAACTTGTATTTGTATATTATACAGATGTTTAAAATATTATAATAATCTAACCCACAAAAATTTAGGAATTTTCTAAATAGATATGAACTAATATGAATTTTTGAAACCTAAATATTCATATTTAACACATTTGTTATTAAAAAAATCAAAATTTTCCAAGAGAGATTTCTATAATATACTAAACTAGTAATAGACCCGTGCTTTCGCACGGGTCACGTGACATTGCGATAATTATATAAAATTTTGAAAATCCATGACTATTTTCAAAATCAAAATTAATATAGTGTTTCTATCAAATAACTTTTTATATATGCAAAAGAATGTTCAATGTTTGCACCGCACCCGTTGTAGATTTAATGTACTTATATCTACACAAACAAATCTTTATGCACA
>Ga0209282_1001471_pt1 | contig 12977 bp, 10 predicted proteins | sample Mtrugardesep15_FD_187529 | JGI IMG/M metagenome (GOLD analysis project Ga0209282, IMG submission 187529) | Root nodule microbial communities of legume samples collected from California, USA - M. trunc garden sep15 (SPAdes) (version 2) | ecosystem: Host-associated > Plants > Roots > Nodule...
GTATATAATTATTACTAAATTAACTGTTAACATTTTATATTCTAAGACCAATGAATACTACTAATTAGAATATGTTTTGAAAATAATAATAGGTACATCTAATAATTTGAAAGATGTCTTTTATGTAAGGACAAATATATGTTTTTTTTTTTAAAATGCTTATAAACAGAGATAGAGTATTGCATTAGTAGGTGAAAACTATAATTTATGCGATAATTTACATGGTAGCATAAATAAATGAAAACAAGGAAGTTCAGACAGTCCTCAAGTACATTGTGATAGAGTCCTATAATGAATTATGTTATAACAAGAATGATAATCATGTGATCCTCTGAACAAAGGGATACAAAATAAGGTAGGGACATCCATTGGATTGGATGATTTTTCTAAACTACTCAAAGTAACTTTTTTAAATCTTCAACCAGGCATTATATGAGTGGGTCACACCCTGCTCGAACGCTCCCATCACATATTCACGGGTAATTTCCCTTTGAATTTAAAGATATAGTACCAAATATAATATTGCAATCTACCTACCACAATAGCACAAACTCCCAAAACTATCTCAATATATTTTCAATTTCAACTATTAATCGTCACGTTTCATCTGCATTAGTACTGTGTTATGGGCCTCTAATTAAAAGGGGTTTTCATCATTCAAGTACCTTAAAACGGAGGGTGTTTATTTCCTTTTCATAAATGTGACATGGGCTACTAATTTTTAATTTTCCACAATACCCTCATAAAACAAAAATACTAAGAATAGATCTTGAAAGAGAAATGTTGAAAAAGTAGCCTCAAGAACAGGTAAATGGTTTAATAAATGTGTTACAAAACCGGTTCAACAAACATAAAAATCATATAGGTTGTTAATTCTTTTAAAAATTCTTTAGAAAACAACAGTTGAATGAACTAATGTGATTATCACAATTACTTGGGATGGTTCTATATTTGCAGCCTAATAATATGACTTTAGGTGTTAGTTGCAACAAATATAAGGGGGCAGTATAGAGTGGCCACAACAACATTTAGTTCAAATATTACCTAATACAAAGAAGGTTTTTAGTTGAATTAAATCAAATTAAAAATAAAAAAATAATTCTTCAAAAAAATAATCCCAGTAGCACATGGATGGGATTATGTTCAAATTCAGTTATGAGAATGCATCAGTATTATGAGAGAAAGTTTTGTCGTTTATTGAATTCTATTCTGTTTGATGGAATGGTATGTATATCTAGTTGTACGCATAAAATATCCAATTTACACCAAAAATATTAATATTAAAAGGCCAAATGCACCCTCTATCAAAATTACTATGCTTAACAAACAATGCCATTTGGAGAGATTAACGTTAACCTCTCCAAATATCTCTCTAATAAAAAACTTTTCTGTTCCTACCAACAACTGATTCAGTATCAAAAATCTCCTCCGCAAAGGTTGTTGGTTTTTCCTAACCGCTAAACCCCCTTTGTTTCTGAAAACCAACAAAACAAAACAAAACCACATTCACTATTTGTATTGTAATAACCCGTGTTCATATTTTGTCTTTCACTTTCACATTCTCATAATCATATCAGAACTCTAAAATGGGACAAGAATCAGATTCCAAAGCCAAGTTGGTGTTAGAAATTTGCTCCATTTCCACACGTTCTGCATCTTGTGTTCATAGGATTTCAACCAAGACAATTTTCATTGACTGGTATTGCATTCTTGGAGTAAGTTCTTTTCAACCTTTCTTGTTCTTGTACAATGCAAACTAGGTAGCTTTTTTCTTTTGGTTCTTTCTCATTGATACATATATCTTCATATAGGTAGAAGAAAATGCAGGAGTAAATACCATTCGCAAAAGATACCATAAACTTGGTAGGTTTAACTGGTTTTACTATTATGTTAAATCTGCATTATGAATTATGATGAGTTTTTTATATTAATTTGGTTTGTTTTTTTCTGTAGCCTTACAACTTCATCCAGATAAGAACAAACATCCAAAAGCTGAAATTGCCTTCAAACTTGTTTCTGAGGTTAGTTTTGTCATGTTTTATTTTTCTATTATTGATTATTATTAAATTATTGTAACAATGTACAAAATCTCATTTCCCTCTGCCACCCATTTTTCCTCAGGCAAATGCATGTCTAACAAATGCAGCAAAGAGAGAAGCTTTCGACTTCGAGAGGTACAAGAATTTCTGCATTGAGTGCAAAAGAATTCCATATACATCAGGCAATGTTTCTGTCAATTCCAGTGGTTCAGGTTTCAAGGCATGGAATATTATCACAAAATCAAGATCTTTTAAGTTTTGGAGAAATATTAAGGATATTAGAGAGAGATTTAACGAGGAGGCTAAGGTGGTTGAGAATTGTATGAGAGTAAATTCAATGTCAAGGAATGAATCTCCACTCTACAATCCAGATAGTTATCTACATAGGAGCAAGTCGCATAGATTTGAGAAAGAGACGCCAGTTTTCAATCCATCAGATTACTTGTACCAAGGCTATCCTCATATGAGAGGCCTTGTTAACAAGAATCCTTCCGCGTTTTGGTATTTGCAGACATCTAGTATGCTGCACAACGAAAAGAGAGGAGCACAGCATAGCTCGCCTGTTTTTGAGGTCAAATCAAGGAGTATGTTTACAAACCAATTTGCTTTTGTACCATCAAGATATTAGCTTTTGAACATTTTTACGTTCAATTAAAGCAATATGATTGTCTCATTCTCGTTTCTTTATAGGATTATTTACCTTTCATTTTGAATTTGTCACGAAACGTGATTCTGTTTGAACATCCAAGCGTAGGAGCAAAGATGATTAATTTAAACATGGGATAATGTAGCTTGAAAAAATAAATTAAAAGCCTAATATGTAGCATTCCTTATGTTACAGTAATTGTGAAATTGCTGCAATTTAAAATGAGTAAAATTTGATCACTACTTCAGGTGATGTCAATTAGATGGAGAAGTTCTTTTAGGTTGTCAAAACTTCAATGAAATCAGCTTTCTTGATAACAGTAGTTTTATGCCTTTTAACTCCTTTTCTTCAAATCCAGAAAAGAAACACATTACAGCCCCCGGTCTCCGGAGAATAACTCAGGCGTGCATTTGCTACTGATATTGTGCACCAATTCTCTCCTTTTGAGATATAGTTTCTTTCTCCGTGTAGCATAAATGAAAACTATTGAGTTACTTGTTCTCTGGACCTCGGGTTCTTGAGAATTCCATTACCAATAAGGCTGCAGCTCTTTTTCTGCAAGCTTTTGTGCCGTTGAATCTGATGATTCCAAAAATGCAGAGATAACCTTACAGCTGCAATCACAATGCCAAGAAAAATAACACATAAGAAATTGGTTCTCTGCATCCTGATTCCGAAGAAGGATAAGAATATACAGGCTAATTACCTACCTGCGATCATGCTTCCATAACTCACTTTTCCCTTTTAACGCTTCTTCCCATAGGATGGAAGCAAAGTTGGGGTAATCCAAATTTAGTTTTCTTCTAATAGTCCGACTTGAAAAGAAATTTTCAAGGACATGCTCCTCTTGTGAATCTTCTGACTTAGGCACTTCTTCAAGAGATGCTATTGCTTTGTGGAGAGAATTAATCTTATCGTCCAAAAATGGATGCAGTATGCCACCAGATCATCCTGTTGAAACCTGCATGTGCCATTATATCGGCTGCTGTTTTAGATTTCTTGTAAATATCATATCGAAAGAAGAAACCTTATCCAAAACAAGCTCCTTCAGGATTTTATTGAATCTCACGAACAATAACCTGTAATGAAAGCTAAGTTATGAGGAATTAGAAGCTATGGAAAATATGACTGATTCCCTTTAACTCATAATGGGAGTTCATTGATTCTTTTAAAATCTGAAACGCATTAATTTTAAACAAGTAAATAACGAATAGAGTAGCAAGTGGCAACTACATTTGGGAAGCAAGCAAGCAATTAGCAACTATTGATAGAATTATTTAAGGATGCTCATTTTGACTTAGTTCCAGAAGGCCAAATCTTTTTTTGTCCCCACTCCATTATGCAAGATTTAGACTTCGATACCAAAAATGAAAAGGATAACCAAACATAAATATTTGAGAAACAAAACATAGCTATAGTCGAATCACTAAATATACACTGATATTAATGATAAGCTGTTTTTCCTACCTGTGCTTTCAATCCTTTGTAATCTTCTCTGTTTCCTAAAAAAGGAATGTAAAGTAGAAGAATGAGTTATATGCCAGATTCAATCATCAGAAGTACTTCAAATATTTCCACTTTAAAACTCCGCGAGGTATTCAATTAATGCAGTTCACAAAGAGATAAGAGAAGTTGGAACAGAAGTTTCATCTTTCCTTCCAATATAAGTTTGCAGAGATTGGACATATGTCCTTTTATATTACACACACACAAACATCATCCTTCCATGATAGTCTTTCTCACATCCTAAACAAGCCATATTCAATTTAAACTTCAAGTCAATATGCAGGTCTCAAAAAGGTGAAAAGGTTTCATCTGGTATGCCATTGAAAAATAACTTCAGTAAACCATTGACAGGTGTCAACTATAGCCCAAACCTATGTTACATACCAACTGATCTAACCGTGTGGCGAATAAGAGGAGCAACATGACCACGGATACTGGAGATAAAGCCTGCCAGTTGTTTTTTGAGGCTGAAAATGGGAGACATCCAATTAAAAGAAGGGTCTTGTTGGGGCACTAGTTAAGAAAGTTAAAAGTAGAAATTTTATATTAAAAACAACAACTTTTTGACTTTCATAAAGTGGGACATTCCACTTTTCATCACTCCCCAATGCAAAATTTCTATTTTAGTCTCCTTAACTAGTGTTTCAGGGGGACTGGTTAACATTTCCCTTAAAAGAAAGTGTAACACTGATATAGTAGACATACGTTTCAAGCAGAACATTACCATTGTCAAGCATCTTCTTTACTAAGTGAACAGCATATGCATTGTATGCTAGATTTAGAAAATGAGGATGAAGCTCTTCGAATACTTCATTGCTTTCAGCTTGTGAACAACGTTTGGCACAAATCTTTCAAATTCAAACACAACAAATGCCAAAGATTAAAACTGTGATGTATACACTTAAAAGGGTGTAAAACTGAAATCGCAATCTGGCTGCAACACAGTATAACAGTTTTTAATGATGTTGAAATCACAACGCGGCCGTAATTGAGGTCACATCGGCTGCATTTGATTGTGATTCTCCACAATACCAAGGATCTTGACCCAGCCCAAACTGTTGTCACTTGTCACGACTGCTATTTAAAACCGGTAATAATTTGGAACATTGAGTGTATATGGCCATCTAACTAGCTATAGTCAAATCACCGAACACATCTTTAATCCAAAGTGTCAATGCTAGTTAGATGGTCAGTTAGTTACTACCAGAGAACAAGCATGAGTGTGACCAGAAAGAAAAAAAAGTAAACAAAACATCACATATTTACTTACCTAGTCCCACATCGGAAAGAGTAGAAAGTAAAATGAGGGAAGATAGTTATAAATAAAGGAAAGATGATAGAAAAACGCTTAACCTGTCCTGTCAGGGGGTGAAAGGCAACTCGCCAATGACCGTAAAGAGACGGTGAGTTGTGCCAACACCTATTATTTCGAACACACCTTCCGCACGAGTAACTGTCCGTTCCCTACTTTGGTTTCGGACGACTTCTCGTCAATTTTTGGAAGCCGAGAGGCTCTCACTCAATCTAAATCTTGTAAACATTTATTCAACGTGCCAAAAATTTAAGCCAATCTAAGGATTGATTTTCACATGGATTTGTCATGACTCTGATTGTTTGGTTATTTAATTTTATCATATTATTTGTGACATTTTATCCGATTTTAGTATTTTTGTCTAAAATTCATCCGGTTTTAGTGTTGTTTTTCAAAAAAAAATATGTGAACAATTTAATTCTTGTCCTAAAAAATTCTTGAGAAGATTGTTTAGAATATTATGAAAATAATATTGATTTTTTTTTTGTAAGAATGTTGAAATTATTTAACAAAATATGAATTAAAAATTCATTTTTAAGTGTAAAAATATAAAGATAAAGATTTATATTTAATTTATCTCGTTAAAAGATTTTAAACTTTATTCATAAGTCAACTTAAAAGCAGGGACAAAAAGGGTTCTTGTTGCAAATACTTCTTCCACATTTTGGTACTTGCAGGCGTATTCTGCACGATGAAAAAAAAAAGTACAACTTTGTTTATGCGGTCAAAAACAAGGAGTACGTTTACAGGCCAATTTGCTTTTAAGCCATACGGTATTAGCTTTTTGAATAGTTTTACATTTGATCTTCACATTCTCGCTCTATTTTGAAGGATAAAAATGGAGTACCTATCATTTAGAATTTGTCATGATACATGTAACTATGTTTGAACCTCCAATCACAGACAGAAGCAACAGTGATTAAAAATTAAAAATAAACAGAACAGCCAAACACCGAAAAGCTGGCTACAAAGATACAATAGGTGGGTTTGTAGGATTCCTTGTTACAGTAATCGTAAAATCAATGCAATTAAAAATGAGCAAAATTTGATCACTACTTCAGGTGATGTCAATGTAATTGTTAAGTTTTTTAAGGTTATCAAAATTACAACGAAAGCAGCTTTCTCAATAACATTAGTTTTATGCCTTTTAACTCTTTCAACAAATCCAGAATAGAAACCCATTACAGGCACCCGAAAAATGATATAGGGGTGCATTGGCTACTATATTGAGCGTCAATTCTCTCCATTTTAGTTTCTTTCTCCGTGCAACATAAATGAAAATCATTGGCTTGCTTGTTCTTTGGGCTGTGGGTTTTTGAGAACTCCATTATCAATTAAAGGCTGCAACTCTTTTTTTGCAAGCTTCTGTACCTTTGAATCTGTTGATTCCAAAAATGCAGTGATAACCTTACAGCTGCAATCACAAAGTCAAGAAAAGGAAAACATAAGAATTGTTCCTCTGTGCCATGATTCTGTGGATGATAATATGTGAGCAAATGAGACCTACCTGTGACCATGGGCCCATAATTCACATTTCCCTTTTAAAGCTTCCTTCCATAAGATGGAAGCGAAGTCGGGGCAGTCCAAGATTAGTTTTCTAATGGTCCGATTTGAAAAGAAATTTTCAAGGACGTGCTCCTCTTGTGAATCTTCTGACTTAGGCACTGCTGCAAGAGATGCTATTGCTTTGTGGAGAGAATTAATCTTATCATCCAAAGTTGGATGCAATATGCCCTCAGATCCCCCTGTCGCAACCTGCATGTGCCATTGAATTTATCAAAAAGGCAATGCTAGGTAACAAATTGAGCTTGTAAAATTTAAATATCAACGTAATAATTATTACCTCGTATATGACCTCTTTGCCAAAATTTGACCGTATCAGTTCTCCTACATTCTCAATACATATATCGAGAAGGCTCTGTATAGAAAATTACAATCAAACATTAGTTTCAGTACAATTTCACAATTCAGAGTTTTTTTTTTTGACAGAAGTTAATGATGTAAATAACCTTTCCCATAAAAAAAAAATTAATCAGGTCAGCAACCAGAGGTTAAGGAAAATACAGAGGAATACCTCACTGTAAAACACAAGTAAAACATGGAAGGATATCTAAATTATTAGAAGGAAAGCTAAAGCAGCCAACCTCTGCAAGTCCACTGTTGATCAATAGCTCCTGCCTTCTGACCAATGGGTCTTTCTTTCCACTCTCAGCTAGGTCAGTATCATCCACAGAAGTTTTATCTTCATTAACTTCGGGCACTTTCACTTCGATGTCTTCCATGGAATCATCTTCGCCAGTTGAAACCTTGGAAGTTTCAGTCTGAGAGCTTACTTCTGACTGATCCTGACAGCGATCAAAATAAATGAAGTGATTAATGAGTTGCTAAAGTATAAAAAGACGGAAAAGATGGGAAAAAAAGAAACCTTGCGAGACAAAAAAAGACGGAAAAGATTGGAACAAAAGAAACCTTGAGAGACAGAGAAGGTATAGATGAATTCATAGAAGCAAGTTCATCAGGACTGAAATAGCGTGAACAGTTGGGATGTAGTAATTGGAGTAAAGGACGTCTTCCATTCTGAAAATCCAGAAGTTATATTCATGAAAACATCATAAACCATGTCATAAGAACATAAAATAAATAGTCTTTATGCAAGGTTTTATTGATGGGATTGAAGAAGCTAGGGCAGTAGGACCAAAGAAATTACTGCCAAATAAATGCTAACTGCATATAAAGGATTTCAAGAATATTCTTGTTATTAGTTGATGCAAACTATAGTTTATATTGGCTTCTTTTTTACAATGCTTGTAAATATCATATGTGAAGTATAAAATAAAAGAACCTTATCCAAAACAAGCTCCTTCAGAATTGATTGAAGCTCACGAATGATAACCTGAAATGAGAATATTTTAAAAGCTTAATATGAAACAAGTATCATTATAGAGCAACAATTACTATGCAATAGAATATCAAAATCAAACTCACCTTTGTTATCAGTTTTGTGTCGTCGACAACTGAAAGGATGGAGACCAGCACCTAAGAGTTTAAATGAATAAATATTCAAATTTTAAGTTCTGAATGGAAGGTAAGTTATGATAAATTAGAGGTTAGGAGCAATATGATTCCCTTTCACTGATAATGGGAGTTTATTTTATAATTAGAAACATGAAAACTTTATACAAGTAGATAAAGAATATTGTAGCAAGTAGCAAGTACATATGGAAAGCAAGCAACTACTAAGTCAGTAGACTTGCCAAGAATGGCTCCAGGAACAGTGGAGGCATAAAAATATAAATATGTTAGGCAAGCTGCAATTAACTAAACAGAAATATTTCACCACTATTTTCCCATTTATCAAGTCTTTAAGTGTACCCATTTTGACCTAGTTCCAGAAGGCCACACTGTTTTTTACTATATGTGTGCCCATTAAGCAAGATTAAGACTTTGATACCAAAAAATAAAAGGATAACTAAACATAGGTAGCTGTGCAACAAAACATAGCTAGAGTAAAATCACTAACCATACACCCATATTGATGATAAGCTGTTTTTCCTATATGCCCTTTCAATCCTTTGATAATCTTCTTTCTTTCCTAAATAGGGAATGTGAAGTAGAATGAATTATGTGTCAGATTCGATCATCGTGAATACTTCCCACGTTTCAATTTAAAATAATAGTTGCTAAACAAACCTTGGCATTCCCATATTTCACACAAAGAATTCCAATTTTGGCTCCATCCTTTGTACCAATCATTCTGATAAGTAGTGGACTTGATAACTGTTGGATTATATCTGCAACGGAGGTCTTTGAAAAAACTCAATTTAGATAGCTAAAAGCTATTGCCATAATCAAATTCCTTAGCTGTAACAAAAAGCACAATGAATTGTTGCGGGAAAGAGAAAGGGGTACCTTATCAGCAATGCTAAAGTATTCCAACAAGACTCTGTGTAGGATAGAGTGGTCAACTATCCCTTTTTCTAAAATTGGCTGAATCACTTTCGACATATGACGTGAAACTGAGCCTTTTTGTAGACCCAACTTGGCCATTACATCTAGTAATCTGACATGTAATTAAAAGCTAAGTAAAAATACTCCAGAAAGAGGAAAATAAAATAAAGCATCATATTGAATTCCATCAAATCGTGATCAGTAAAATTAAGAGATTTAGTGAGACCAGTTCACGAAGAGTAGCAATTATTGCTAACAAAATTCGGAGACTGCTAAATACATTACCAGCTTCATTACATAAAATCATCAATCAAACTGATGTCATGTAATTATTTGTCCAAAAGTATATAAACAAAAATCAAAATATTCAACTTGTCATGTTTTCTATTATTAATTTTAATTATCAGATACTGTTAAAACCCGTAGTATGACGGCATATTCTTCAGTGTACTCACATATAAATTAATATATGACGACATAAGAAACCTCTAGTCAAGCAAAAGCTAATTAAGTGCCTATTGGATAACTTGTAATCTTTGCTTCTGCGTTCTATGCAGGTCTCGGTGAAATTAAAAAAAAAAAGTTGGAACAGAAGTTCATCCTTCTCAACAAAAAAAAAAGGGTAAATTCTAAATTCCATTCATGATTTATATATTATTTCTAAAATGTGGCACCTAAAAGAGATATAGACAAGCAACAATGTCCCAAATGCTTTAATATAATTCTGACAGCAGAATCTTTACCTGGTTTCCTTCGTTGTGACTAGGTCCTTAAACAACTGAAGCTCTGTGGAATATAATTCCACAAGTAGCTCTTGCTTTTGTGCAGCACTGGCTAAGTCATATGCATGCTCAACAACTGCATAACATGTGTATACACAACTTAATTTAAGGAAGCTGATCTTAGCTAAATACTGAAATTAAGGAAGCTGATGTTGGCTAAACACTGAAATTAAGGAAGCCAATGTTGGCTAAATACTGAAATATTTTAATTGTTGCCAACAACAATTAGTTTTGGTGCATGAAAAACAGTAGAAGTGCGAGAAAAAAAAAATTGAATCCCCTCTCTCTCTTCCTTGCTAGTCTTTCTCGCATCCTAAACAAACAGCTTTGAAAAAAATAAAAAGGGCAGCCCGGTGCACTAACGCACCCACATGCCACATGCAGGAGGGTCTGGGAAGGGGTCCCGCCAGTTTGGTGTACTGTACGCAGCCTTACCCTGTTTTTACACAATAGGCTGTTTCCAAGACTTGAATTTGTGACCTTTCAGTCGTGTGACAACAACTTATACCGTTGCATCAGGTCTAAAGCTCCCGCCTATGCAAGGGTATGGGAAGGGGTCCAACCATTTTGGTATTGTACGCGCCTCACCCTGTTTTTACACAAGAGGTTATTTCTAGGACTTGAACCTGTGACCTTTCAGTCACGTGACAACAACTTTTATCGTTGCGCCAAGGCTCCCCCTTAAACAAGCTAGCTTTAAATTAAACTTCATTTCAATGTCCAGCTATGAAGGTCCACAAACAGGTGAAAAGCTTTGATGTGGTAAAAACTCTGAAAAATAACTGAAGCAAACCATGAACAACTGCCAAATATGCCCAAATGTTACATACCAACTGATCCAACCATGTGGCGAAGAAGAGGAGCAACATGACCACGAAGAGTGGAGATAAAGCCTGCCAGTTGTTTCTTTGAGGCTAAAAATGGGTGATATCCAATTAGAATAAAATGCGACACTGATAACACAAACACACACAATATCATATACACACACGCATATTTCAAGCAGAACATTACCATTGTCAAGCATCTTCTTTACTAAGTGAACAGCATATGCACTGTAGGCAAGATTTAGAAAATGTGGACGGAGCTCTTCAAATACTTGATCTCTTTCAGCTTGTGAACAATGTTTGACACAAGTCTTTCAATTCAAACACAAAACAAATGCCAAAGATTAAAACTGTGATATCTACACTTAAAGGGTGTGAAGCTGAAAAATAAAGTTGATGAAATATACCTGAAGAACACGAGAAGTAACGTGAGACCCTGCAATCTCATGAATCTTCCCCTTCATTTTTGTTAGAGCTTCTGTCACCAGCCTAACGTTATATTGAAGTGCAAAGTACAAATAAAAAATTAGGACAATGAAGATTAAAAATAAAATGAAATATATTTCCTTCATATCTTTTCTGCAGAGTAACATACTTGGATCTGTCTTCTTTAGCAATCTCATGACGTCTCATCTTTTCCCATAGACGTGCAAGCTCCTAATAGCAATTCCATATTCAATTAAACAGATAATAATTAATAAAATAACACGTTGTGAATTCCAATCATCTGTTTCAATTGGCTTATTTAAGCTTGTCTACTAGCATAAACTTTGAGACTATTTGGAATAACTTATGAAAAGAGATTATGACATTGTACATAAGCTGTTTTCAGCATATTATTATAAATGCTCCAAGTTCATAAGCTGTTTTCAACTTATTATTATAAATGCTCCAAGGTAGCTTATGAAAACAGCTTATAGCTTATACGAAAAACAATTTGAGGTCTGTTTGGATTGACTTATTTGAGTTTATCTACTAACATAAGTTTGTGAGACTGTTTAGGAGAACTTATGAAAACAGCTTAAGATAATTTTCACAAGCTTTTTTCCGCTTATTTTCGTAAGTTCTTCGATATAGCTTATAAAAACAGCTTATAGCATATAAAAAAAAAACTTTATTTGAGGTTTTTCGATATAAATAGCTTTTGTAAGCTTATGCATAAGTGCTTATCATGATAAATGTTTGTGCTATAAGCTGCAAATAAACCCTTCATCCAAACAGGAAAAATGTAAAGGGTTGAATTCAATTAATTAAATTAAAAATTAAATAAAGAGATAATTAAACGAGGTGACTAACTTGTTCAAGAGTGTAATGGCGTCTTCTCTTCTGTTTTCTAGCATCAGTGAGTTCCTGAAAAGAAAGAATCATAAAATCATAATCCGAATTAATCGATTCATAAAAAAGTGAATTCGAATTGCGAAATTGCAGAAATGAGTAACCTTAGCATGGTGACGACGTTCACGGGCGTTAAGAGGAGCTTTGTTCTTATCTTTATCATCTGAGTGAGGTTTTGGCTTCTTTGAGGGAACGAACTTGGTGGTGGACTTTTTCGGATTAGAAGAAGGAGTTTTAGTGTCGATTCGCTTTCTCTTTTTGATGTCTACCTCTTGCTGCTTCTTCGCCGCCATTGCTGTGTTCTGAGGAGAAAGAGGAGGTAACACTCGCAAAGGTGAAAACCTGAGGTGTACTAGGGTTTATGCAATTGTACTTCGATTTTCCTCAAATAAAAAACTCTCAATAACTTTACTAAAAAAAATAACCATTTGTTCCTACGAGTTTTTTATTTTTTATCATTTTTTTATGATGTAAAAAAACCATTTGTTCCCATCATTCAAAATGATTTTTTTTTTAATAAGATATCCTACGCGCAACTGCAAAGATTAATCTTCCGAATATTATGGGATTCAAATGAGCGGC
>Ga0209282_1001473_pt1 | contig 12972 bp, 4 predicted proteins | sample Mtrugardesep15_FD_187529 | JGI IMG/M metagenome (GOLD analysis project Ga0209282, IMG submission 187529) | Root nodule microbial communities of legume samples collected from California, USA - M. trunc garden sep15 (SPAdes) (version 2) | ecosystem: Host-associated > Plants > Roots > Nodule...
TTTGGTTAGCTTTGCCCGTGCTGAAATCGTCCATATAATACAACCCCCCCTTTTTAGTACCACGACCAATGATCTCCTTGGTGAGAATATCCTGGAGGAGACAGAAATGTGGATATATTAGTGCACAATAATCTAATTCTTTAGTAGCCTGGCCAACAGACATCAATTTGTTCGACAAAGATGGAACAAGTAAAGTATGTGACAATGAAAGAGAAGGTGAAAGAGCAACAGTTCCAGCTCCGGTAACCGGATATATAACCCCATTAGCATTAGCAATATTACTTCTCCTTGGTGGTGTAGAATTGACAAAGTCATTTGAATCATATGTCATATGGTCGGCTGCACCAGAATCAATTATCCATCCATTGTAGTCTGTTTCAGTTGAACTAAGTAATGAAAAGCCAATGTTACCTGAATCACTAAGTGTTGATGAGCCATGATTTGGAGCTGGTTTGTCAAAAGATTCTGGTTGTGGCAGAAGTGATAGACGTGGTTTTGCATGTGCAATGGCAGCACGTCCTGACCCAGTTTTGGCAGCAACTTCATGTGGTTTTCTCGCCTTGTATTCATCCCACCAATCCGGATTGATTAAGTTTTGGCAGCAACTTCATGTGGCAGCAACTTCTGCAAAGGACTTGATTAAGTTAGACCTGTAATAGCTTGCATAGTAAATTACTTGGATTTGAAGTAACTGCATCCTCTTCGTTCAATTTTAACATTTATAGGGCAATTTTTTTTGCAACTGAACACAAACAATCCAACAATTCATATATTTGAAATTTGGAATACAAAAAAAGTCTATTTAGAAAAGTTTTGCAAGACTTGCATATCTTATTAATTGGGATGAGATGCTTCAGATACTAAGATTAGCCATGACATACATTTATTTTGTTATAAAGATTGAAAATTAGAATATCGTCTTATTAATTCAAGCATGTAATTTATATTGATTGCTCACTATTCTTCATCTTATCTTCAAAAAGGACATGAACTGGACGAGCATTGACAACTCTGCAGTTCTTCCTAACTTCACCAGGCCGACCGGATTGCAAGTCACTCATTTTCAACATTCCTTCAACAAATGCTTTGAAAAACTCGTTTTTTTTTTTTATACTAAATGACCTCACAATACCCTTTGTCTGAGGGAATGTGAAAAGTCTATGATCAGAGTTGAGAAATCCTTTTCCAGCAACCAAGTCCTTGAAATATTGGTTATCAAAAACAACAGGAGTTGAATCAAGGTTTAATGTCTTATTTTGATCAACATCTAGTGGACATTGCTTGTCAAGCTTTGCTTTAAAACCAGGATCAATTGTCGGGTCAGGTTTTCCGCTGCATGATTGATTGTATAGCCTAGTCATTATCAAAAAACAACGAGCTTTGCCGATAAAGTGAGATCCTGAGAGTGCTACAAGGTCTTTGACAGTGAGGTTGAATCTTTGGAAGAGATCAATGAGAGTGGTTGCATTTGATGTTGCACTTGGCATGATATTGTCTGAATCTTCTTGACTTGATGTTAAGATGTCTAATCTTCCTAACTCCACCTCCCAATCTGGTCCTCCTGTCTGTAATAAACAAACGTGGAAAAAAATTAGTACATTTGCATATGCAGTCACAAGAAGGATCCCAATTCTCTCCACGCAATAAACGATCTCAATCATTAATCTGAGATCGGATAGCTCAAATTGCACAATAACAAAATCAATTTTAAATGATCTCATCCTTTAATTTGAGATGTCACGATCGAGATTGAAAACTACACGACATCCATTTTCGTATCAATAATGCGTCTAAAAAATTCAACCAAAAAAGATAGCAAATTTGCACATTTGAGTACACAATAGATCAATAATAGTTTAGCAAATAGTTTAACTAGTTAAAAGACAACACATATTTACCATGATATGTGCCATAGACTTTCTTCCTTCTCAACCATAATTCATTGGAGAAATACATAAAAGGACGTTGGTGATGTTTTTAAATCATGATAAAAGAAACGAGTCACATTCATAAATCATAAAAGAAAAAAATTGAAAGATAGAGACAAATACAAACCAGTTCTATATTAGAGGATAATTATTTTGTATATCTCATTGTATTTATTATTTAGATAGCAATGTAATCTTAGCCATCATTGCCAACAGTGAACAATTACAGAGGTCAAATGTATATGAGTCACGACCATTATTCGAATTGATAGTCATTAAGGAATTGATCATTCCTTCCTTAAGTATAGGATCATTGTATTGTATATATGTGATCAACACTTATCAATAATATTCATTCAAACCTGAAATACTATTACTCTTATAGTTACTCTTATATGCTACACCAGGAAGCCGTGATTATAATATCAGCACAAGAAACAACTCTTATATTCATGTTCGAAGTCTAAAGAATTTTTTTTGAATGGTCAACATAACTTAAACTACCCTTTCTGGTGTTTCCACCACCCTTACCTTGTACTCCGCCAAATTACCCCATTACACTCCACTTTAATGGTATGCACTCCACTTTAATGGTATGACGTAGAGAAATATAGTTAGTTTCTAACAAATGTCAATGTGAAATTTGTTTGCAGTGACGAGGTAAATTACATTGAAAGAACATACCATTGACTCTTGTTATTTAAAAAATAAATAAAATTGTACCTAATTGCTAGCATACTTTAGACATCTAAACACATTGAAGATGTGGAATAATAATCCACGCAAATGCACTAAAAAAGAAACGCTTTGAAGTTAATTTTTATGATAAAAAATAAATCAAATAGGCAAGTACTATATAAAAGAACACAACCCTTAATCAAATTATATGTAAAGTTTGATTTAAGATTAATTTATTCAAGGATCAAATTAAAATAACGATTCAAATAAAGTTTCTAACTTAATTGAGGATTATATTACAAAATCACGACAAATTGAGAATTATATTACAAAATCACGACAATTTTGTTGGATGTTAACCCTCCAATTTTTAGAAAAATAATTCGGAGTTTGGTTAGAATGTAAGAAAATTTTAGAGAAGTTTATTCACTAGTTGTGTTCAAAGATAATTTAAACTTACTAAACAAATTTTATGAAAACAAAATCATTAAGAACATGGAAAAAGAAGACATGGTAGCATTGCCTTTAAATTAGTTGACAATTTTTTTTATTTTTTTTCCTTCGATCGACAACATTAAATTTTCATTAACTCCTACATTTTTTTACTCGGAAAATTTTCATTTACAAAATTTGAAAGAAAAAAAATCAAAAGATATTAACTTTTACACAATTTTCAAAACCAAATTTTTTGTGTTTACTCAAAATAAAAAAGAGAAACAAAGTAAATAGGTAATTATTCTTTCGATATTGTAAGTTTCGTCAATTACCCACCTGACATTAACAAAACTTCAATTACTCTCCTGAAATTGTACAACTTTAATCAATTTACCCCCTCCGTCAAATTCTTCTGTTAGTCAACATCACGTTTTGCAAATATCCCCCTGAAGTTTTGCACTTATGTGCAAAATGCCACCCGAACTTGAAAATTTATATATTTTTTTCTTATACTTGACTCAAAAAATATTAAAGACAAACAATTAACAATTAGCTTTAATGAAAATCTTTTAGAATCTCCTCTTAATACTTGGTTCTTCAATCTATGTTATATAGACTATTTGATTGTCCCTTTAGATTATGTTTGAAACTGAATAGTTGTTTCTTCTGCACCTATGCTTTTCTATTTCATTCATATGCTTCAATATTGTCATGATCTACTTAGACTCAACTTCAGTCCCTTCAAATTTGCTTACCTGGCCTACTACTTCTTTTTTGTTGCAAAGGCAAAATATACTTATACTATTAAAACCACATCCAAGTATAAGATGTGCAAGAATGAAACAAGAAGATAAGCATATATATAAATTGTTTAGCTATCCATAAACAACAACAATGAGACACAAGAAAATTCCCAAAACCCAACAATATGTGAAATGACTTTCTATTTTTGTTGACAAACCAATGCATCTCCAATTCCAATCCAAAGCTAAAGCAAGATTTAGGCGACTATTGCTTAATCTAAAAGGTGTATTTATTTACTATTCATTTAATTCTTTCATATCCTCTGTGATTTCAAAATAGTGGATGATGCCACATGGTAATGAATTATATTGCTGAATGATAATAGTGTATATTGTCACTTGATGTAATTTTCATAATCAGATAAGTATTGCAAACTAAATTAATTAGAAAGAATGTCATCTAATTATTGTGTTGGGTATTTGTATTGGCTTCATTGTTGCTAAAACAAATATCCTTGTGTTGATGTTGGATACTATGTTCTAACATGTTTTTGGCGTTTCTACAAGATGTTGAATATGATGTTCAACATCCCGACACGGTTCAATGTGCCTTGTTTTATGCCTTGTTGTACGCGCACTTTATCTTATTAAGGAATCCGCGTCCTCATATCTTGTTGACCAAGTAACGCGCATATTTGTTCAGAATCAATTGTGTTTTTATTCCTAAAAGAGTAACAATATTTTAGGGAATCTTTGGATATGTTTGGCAGTTCCTAAAGATGTTCACACCTTTTAGGACTTTCCATATTTGTTACTGATTCTGGTTACGTAGATCAGCTGAATGATCTACATTGTTCTAAAGCCCAACAAGGTTAATAAGCCCATATTGCTTCGGGATATAAGGAAGACTTCAAGACATAATTCATCATTCAAGTCGTCATTCTAAACGAATAGTTTTTAGGGTTTTGAGTCGTGTGTGTTCTTCTCTTTTATCGTTTTGATGCAGGTCTAGGACTGTTTGTTATTTGTAAGTCTTTCTTGTATCACCTTGATGCAAGCTTAGGACTATTTATTGAGTTGTAACTCGTGTGCTACACTAAAGCTTTGAAGCAATGTTGTAGTCTGTGTTTGAAAGTAACTTCACCATATTGTGTTTTAATCTGATAATCACATGGGTTGTGATTGATTGTAGGATAGTGAGATGAGATCTCAAATCTAGGAGTTCCTAGGTTGAAATCTATATGGGAAGGTCCTAGGTCTTAAGTAGTAAACGAGGAGTTTACCAAGAGCTTTAGAATAAGGACTACAAAGGATATCAATAAATAGAGGTGTATGTCATTTCAGTGAGATTGAACCACCGTAAACTGAACCAAAACAGATAGAGACATAGGGCAACGAGTAGGAGTCACCATTGGAGGGGCTAGGAAGCTTGGAACCAAAACAAACAGAGGCATAGGTATATATTCATGTATACCTACCTGTTTATGCCATTGAAACAATCGGCTGTTTTGCCACTTATGCATCGAAAGTCAGTTAGTTCAATGGATCTTGCATCGTTAATCATAGATGGAGTTGTATGTTGAGGGACGATGAAGTTAAATATAAGGCATAAAAAGTATGCAATTGATTAAGAAGAAACATACGAGGAATTGTTATTGAAATTCAATCTCAGCATAACTTTATATATTTTGTTTCAGTTTACTTTGATTAAACGTCAACAAAACACTTTTACAAAACTTTGTTCCGAAATTTTATCGTTACGAACAAAAATCGAGATAAGTGTGATCTATGTGGATTCAATATTTTACTTTTGGTAAAAACCAACATATTTATTGTTGTACGAGGATTGGAGAATCCTCTTTAATCACATATACACATAAATTGATTTTTGATTTATTAGCAATTGACATATTCACGTATTTGTGTATTTAATTTGGTATGCCTTTGCACAAAATTGTCTAATTTGATCATTGATTTATTTTATCAAATGAGCAAAGCCCTAGTTGATTATCCAAATCAATTAGTGTATTGGTTATTTGAATCGCTGCTTGTTTGTGAAATATTTGTTTTGTATTCATCTCATTGATTTGTGTTGTACAATTGGTTCATTAGCGCCTAGCTTCTCAAGTGGTTTCAATCGTGGACCGGTTATGTTTTTTTTGAAGAAGCGTGGACCGGTTATGTTAAAAAGACCTTTTCTAAATGGTTATATAAACAAAGAGGTTTATGTCTCACAAACTCTCAATTTTGAAATTTTTTAACACCCAAATTAGGTTTCAAATTGAAATGAACTCTTTACCGACTCAAAAAACCTCCTAGAGCTTGGCATGAGATATTTAGTCATTTTCTATTTAATAAGGAATATTGAAAGAAAAAAAAAACTATTTGGAAGCATGACAACTAAAACAGTTTTGCAAGACTTGTATATCTTATTAATTGGGATGAGATGCTTCATATACTAAAATTCGCAATGATGTGATACATTGAATTTGTCATAGATTTCTTTCATGAATTGAAAATTAGAATAGCGTCTTATTAATCCAGAGTCTCTAAATAAAAAGCATGTAATTTATACTGATTGATCGATATTCTTCATCTTGTCTTCAGACAGGAAATGAGTTGGACGAGCATTGACAACTCTGCAATTCTTCCTAACTTCACCGGGCTTATCGGACTGCAAGTCACCCAATTTCAACATAGCTTCAACAAATGCTTTGAAAAATTCATTTTGATCTTCGCTAAACGAACTCACAAACCCCTTTGTTTGAGGAAAAGTGAAAAGTGTTTGATCAGAGTTGAGAAATCCTCTTCCACCAACCAAGTCCTTGAAATATTGGTTATCGAAAATCACAGGAGTTGCATCAAGGTTTCCTGTCATATTTTGATCAACATTTAGTGGACATAGCTTGTCCAGCTCTGCCCTAAACACTGGATCAATTGCAGGGTCAGGCTTTCCGCTACCGGATTGATTGTATAGCCGAAACATGATCGAGAAACAACGAGCTTTGCCAATAGAGTGTGATCCTGAGAGTGCAACAAGGTCTTTGACATTGAGGTTGTATTTTTGGAAGAGATTAATGAGAGCAGTAGCATTAGATCTTGGACTTGGCATGATATCGCTTGAGTTATCTTGACTTGCGGTTAAGCTGTCCAATCTTCCTAACCTCACTTCCCAATTAGGTCCTCCTGTCTGTAATGAAAGTGAAAAAAAAAATTAGGGAATTAGAATATGCAATCTCAATAAGGAACCGAATCTCACAATAAACGATCTCATTCATTAACTTGAGATGGGATGGCTCAGATTACACAATAATAACAAAATAAGATTTAAAAGACCTCGTCCTTTAATATGAGATCAAACGGTTGAGATTAAAAATTATAAGACACAGGCATCAAATCCATTTTCGACAATTTGTCTAATTTTCATGGACAATATTGGAAAAGGGAAAAATAATTCAACAAAAAAAGATAGCAAAATTACACACTTGAGTAAAAATTAGCATTGGGGAAACACACAAAAGATAGGTGATAATTGTGAAAACCTAAAATAGATTTATTTTATCACATAAAATAATCTCAACCATCAAATTAATAAATCAATTGTTAATATTATGTGCACATAAAATAAAATGAAAAATACTAATTATTGATTTTCTAGAAGAGTCGTATTTAATTTTTTTCAAATCAAAAAGAGTAAATAAATAAACAATAAAAAAGAGTCAAATTCATTATTTAAAAAAAAAAATACTGTTTAAATCAGAAAAGAAAAAGAATTGAAAGATAGAGAGAAATACAAACCAGTGCTACAGCATCTCTAGAAGCCATGATTATAATATCAGCACAAGAAACAACTCCAGGGCAAGCCTTCTCTAATGCTTCCTTAACCTCATCAACAACTTCAAATGATCTGAGTGAATTTATATTTGAAAGGGCCAATTTCTCTCCAAGCATAGTTGGTGTATCATCAAGCAACACAGAACCATCACACCCCTTCACAATTTAAACAACTCATTCAACCAAAAAAAATAATTTTATAAATAAAAATAAATATATTTTAATTCCTATCATTATTTTATTTTTAATATAAAAAAAGGGCGCTTTACACATTTTATTTTTAATCTCTGACTAAAAAAATTTATTGCAATTTTGTGACAAAATATTTGTAGCGATTAAAAAGATAAACATAAATCTAAAAAACAACTGATTGAAAATATTGAATTTTGATGGTACCAAAGTGTAAAGAGAACATACATTAACAAAGCAATCATGAAATTGAAAGCGCAAAACTGATGCAACACTTCTTGGTTCTTTCATTAGAGCCTTTCTCATAACATCTCTGACAATTGTTTCTGCTTGTGGACATGTTTTTGAGTAATATCCAGGTCGAAGATCCGCTGATGTTACTATGATTATGTTTATGATGAAGATCAGAAACATAAACATGGCACTTTTAGTTTTGTTTTGAACCATGTTTGTGTGTGTGGAAAAAAGAGACAGGTAAACTACAAAGTTCGTAGATTTTGTTGCTTCCCACTTTGATTCGGTGGATATTTATAGTGGTAGAAGAAGAAAAAGAGAGTGAGTGGCTCGTAACTTTATGGCATATAATAAATAAAAAATTGAGGAGTTATGGAATATAATAATTTTGTTGACTAAAATGTGTCATAATAATTGTTTATTTTCTTAGTCAAAATATAAAAATAAATAATTGGTTACTTGTATCTACCCATTAAATCGATCAATAATTTATAATTTTGATATATTTCTTCAGTCTCAAATAATATATTTTAAGGTTTGTATACGAATTTTAAGTAAATGATTAATTGTGTTGATTTCAAAGGTAAAATTAGCATCATTTAATAAAATATTTTTATTAATTATAGTTAGTGGAGTATACTAAGTTGGATGAAATTCAATAAATAAAGGTATTTCAAAGTGACAATTATTTTGAGACAGTAAAAAAATGCTAGAAAGACGATTATTTTTAGAGAGAAAGTACTACATGTCGTTTCATGTCAATGGGGTGTGTTTGATCTGCTAAACAATAAGTATTTGACATAACAGTAAAAGACATAACATCACAACCCCCGTGCAAAACAACACAAAACAAACTTTAATTGTATTGAACAATTATTGGTCTTCTATGATTTTCGTTGGACAAATAGTTATTCTGGTATTTAAGACAACTTGCATGTGGGACAAGTAGTTGATGTTGTTTGAAAATTGTTGTATACACATAGTGTTTGGCTGAAAAACACTAGTAAAAGACTCAAATGCCCCTGCGACGGTTAACTGCTGAAGTTCAATTTTATCTATCGGCAGTTAAATACCGAAGTTTCTTCAAACCTGATTTTTTTTTTGTTGACAAAAACCTTAAATTGTCATTATTAATATTTATTGATTTTGATTGTTTCAATCATTATTTTGGTATGTTTCAAACAATTGCAGTATTATACTTATGCATATGTACCTTAATAAAAATAACATTTAAATACTCTAAAAAAACATTTCAATGAGTGTAAGAATTAAGCATTTGAATATTGTTTTGCACATTACTTAAATAAAAAAATCGTTAAAATAATTGTGCACAACGATTTTTTTTAAGGTACAATATGTTGTTATATTTTCTACATTAAAATAATTGTGCACAACGTTTTATTTATTTAAGTAATTTGCTAAACAATATTCAAATGCTTAATTTTTACACTCATTGAAATATTTTTTGAAGATTTAAATGTTCTTTATTTTTTTGTCAAGATTTAAATATTATTCTTATTAAGATATATATGCATAAGTATAATACTGCAATTGTTTGAAATGTACCAAAATAATGATTGAAACAATCAAAATCAATAAATATTAATAACGACAATTTAAGGTTTTTGTCAACAAAAAAAAATCAGGTTTGAAAAAACTTCGGTAGTTAACTGCCAAAGTTTCAGTGACAGTTAACTGCCAATGGATAAAATTGAACTTCGGGAGTTAACTACTGCAGGGGCATTTGCGTCTTTTACTAGTGTTTTTCAACCAAACACTATGTGTATACAACAATTTTCATGTTGTTTAATGAATGATAAGAATTTCAGTTTTTATCATGTCTCTTGGCTCCAGTTTGTCATTTTTCTGAAACTGTTTTACAAATTAATTACGCTATACAACTAGAGTTGTCATGTTTTGTCCTTCGTTTTATTAGCAAATCAAACAATCGTATATTTGTTTTTTTAAGGGTTGTTTAATGTATATTTGGTGTGAAGGATAGAGTTAAATAAATAATTCTATTATAATAAATTAAATATATTATAATAGATTAATATACAATCATTTTTATTAATAAATTGCTAAAAAATAAATAATTATTTTTATTATGTATATTTAGTAATTTCATTTATCTTGATTTTAAATTAATTTACAATCTTTTTTTTTCTTTCATTAATTGAAAAATAATAAATTAAATATTAAATTTTCATTTAATGTATTTTTTTGCTTGATAAATTTTCATTTGCTCGTCCCATAAGTCCTAGCTCAACTGACAAAAATGCCAAAATTGTTAGGCTAGACGTCATGACGGGGGTTTGAACCCCGGTACCTCCATTTTGTGTGTGTAAGTTTATGATGGTTTTGTCATCTCGTCTATCTACTAAAAAATATATATTTCATTTGCTCAATTTCAAAAAAAAGTTTAACGTTACACAATTTCCAAATCTAATTTGTGAAAAATTTCCCACTTTCAATTTTCCCCAAACCAGAGATTTAGTAAGGACTAAATAACTCGACTGAAATTCGTTAAAACTGATGTATAGGCCATGTGTAAGGACGGTTACCGTATTAAAAACTAGTTTTAATTTTGACCAATAAAATTTTCTTTTGGGTAATAGAATTCTACAATTAGAGATGCTCCTGACCGTAGCATATTTGTCTATGAGCAGTATATATGGAATGGAATTTACCATTGACCGAATGGACGAATATTTGAGTATTTGACCCCTTAAAAAAATCGTAGGGCGTGGGTATAAATGTATCTCGCTATCCTAAGTCAAAGTATATTCTCTATGTTATCGTAACCTGAAGCAATATTTTAAAGAGCAATTCTTCTATAGACACAAATTCAAATTAAATTTATTTGATCACACATAAATGTAAAAAATTAAAAAAAAAATTATTTAGTCACATCATCTAAATTCATTCTCTTTTAATTTTTTTCATTTGTAAACGTGTGCCTAAATGAAATTAATTTAGGGGAATACCTAAACTGGTACCACACATGAATCAAACTAAAAAAGTTTTTAGTAGGACAAAACCACGGTAAATATTTTTAGTATTTTTGTAATAATAAGCAGAAAATAAAATGACTAAAATAAAAACAAATACAAATAAGTAAAACAAATTGTCTCGTCGAAAATATCAACAATCTTAGCCAATGGCGCCAAAAACCTGATGGACAAATTTAGCAAGTGTATCCAATTGTTACCAAGTAATGAAGTGATAAGTGGGAGTCATATTCACATGGATTGTCATTTCAACTAAACAACTAGTGTTAGTTATTAAAACAAAAAATAAAAACAAATAAATAATAAAAGTGGTAAATGAGGGGATTTTTTGCAAGTTAAACCTCATTGAGCAAAGCGGTAGTGAAATAGCAACCTGAAGTAGTAATCTGCTTAGGATTATTCAAATTCCCTCTATTTATGTGTTGGATTAAAGTAGCAGTCAGTTATTCATGGATTGGTTAAATGGTTCCCACTTAAGTGATGAGTTCGTGGGGTGATTACACCCCTCTATCTATTGAGCTACACTGGATTCACATGTGGGTTAAGGCGTTATGCGGTCTAAGGGTCGTCAATCCTAAAGAGTTTACACACACATTCACTAGTTTGTAGTATGGGTCTTATTCTCTCAAAGGTAATTGAAACAAAGAAGAATAATTCCTAAATTGTCATCTAAAGGCTCTACTTAATCTATGAATCTTAGAAGTACATTAACATGTCATATCTTTTGATAGTAGTTCTAGAAACGGACATTGCTATGTCGTCTACCTTACCAAGGAGAAAAGAGTGGAGATACTATTCAACGTTCATAGTAGGATTTTGACCCATTTATAAGTTCATACATATTATCTAGGTATGTCACCTCCCTAGGTCTAATGAAAGCATTAAGACCTTTGCATAATAAAATTAAATATGACACATAAATAACTAAATAAAAGACTTAATAAAAATTAATCCAAAAAATTAAAATAAAAGTTTATCTTAAAACCCTACCCAATTAGGGATTAGCTACTCATGGTAACTAAAGACAAATTACAAAAGAAATAAATCATACCGTAAAGACTAAGGTCGAGGATATAGACTCCTTCATTGAAGCTTCTAGCGCTTGACTTCCTCTTGAACCGCTTTGTTCTTAATGAATAATTGTGAATTAGAGAAATTGTATTTAAAGGTTGATTTCCAAGTGGGTTTGAGCTGAAAAATTGAGATTTTTCACAAACCCGCAAGGAAAAAACAGCAAAGTTATTTCCTAGACTCACACGCATGAAATGGCACCCTAGGCGTGCCAACACTACTTGGTATCACGTTTTCGCCTTTTTCTTAATCTTTTTGAGTGTTTTCTTCCATGAAACTTATCTTGGGACCTTGAATAGAATTTATCTTCTTTGTAATGTCTTCAAAGGCCTCTTGAATATTCATTCATGATCTTTCAAAATCCTCTTGAGATGCTTTGTTTTGCCGATTTGCATGATTTTACATTGAAATACATCAAAAACACCTAAGAACTGCTTACTTTTGAAAAAACTAGAATTACATGACTCAAAATGAAAATACTACAGAATTTTCCAAAAACCAAAGACAATTGTTCTGAAACTCCTCTAAATTGGATCAAAACCTAAATAAAATGACAAAAAAATATGCTGAAAATAACGGAAGATGACGTGTCATCAATATACTTGGAGAATTTTAAATAAAAGGTTCCGACAAAGGACAATCTTATTCTTCGTGGAGTGGTGTCGTTTGGATCCTTGTTGTGCCCGGGATGATGCGGGAAGGTGGAAACTCATGATTTTAGTCTTATATTTTTAACGGTTAGTCAATTGATAACCCATAAAATTTTTATTTTGAATGTCTTATAGATTTTTAGATGATGTAATATATATATATATATATATATATATATATATATATATATATATATAT
>Ga0209282_1001474_pt1 | contig 12968 bp, 6 predicted proteins | sample Mtrugardesep15_FD_187529 | JGI IMG/M metagenome (GOLD analysis project Ga0209282, IMG submission 187529) | Root nodule microbial communities of legume samples collected from California, USA - M. trunc garden sep15 (SPAdes) (version 2) | ecosystem: Host-associated > Plants > Roots > Nodule...
ATGTAATGTGATAATTATCTTATTTATTCACTTTTCGAATTTATTTATTCATTACGGAATTTTAATTATTTGAATTCACGTTAGATTTAATTAGTTTTTATTCGAATACGCAATTTTAATTATTTGAATTCAAGTTAGATTTAATAAGTTTTTATTCAAATACGCAATTTTAATTATTTGAATTTACGTTAGATTTAATTAGTTTTTATTTAAATTCACGTTAAATTTCTTTAATACACATTTTTTATTTAAATTTTTGTATTTCATATAAATAAATGCAAATAAAAACTAAAATAAAGGAACACAAGTAATAGATATAAAAGAGGTTGAATGATGGAAAAAGAGGTTGAATGTAGAAAAATAGGTTGAATGTTGAAAAATGTTGGAAAATAGGTTGAATGTAGAAAAAATAGGTTGAATGAATGATGAAAAAGAGGTTGAATGATGAAAAGGACGGTGCATCGTTGAACGCACGAAGCAGTAGTTAACTGCCGCTGGCTCCAGCGGTTGTTAACAGCCGGCATTTTACCCAACGGTTGTTAACTGCCGCTGGGGGCATTTTAGTATTTTACTTGTGTCGATAGGAAGTATTCATTGTCAAAAAAGCAATTTTCAAACTTGAGCCCTATGATGGGTCACGAGCTAAATAGGTCGACCCTTGTATTTATTTTTAAAACAAAGCTATTTAAATTCTAAATAATTAATTTGTTTTTTTAAAGGCCAAAATGGAATCTAATAATCAAACCAATGAAGTCCTTCTGGTACAAGGTATACCATAAAAGACTTAAGAGTTACGTCACAAGGTTACGGAAGGAATACAAACAAAGAAAGGAAGAAACTAAGTAATAACAACCAAACAATGAAAAAGATTAAGTCTCCAAAATTGATAATCAAAATCGAATGTAATCTAAGGTTTCAGGTTCGATTCTCTCTGGTGCTAATTTGGGTGGGCTAATTTAGTTTCTTCAAAAAAAAAAATCGAATGTAATGTATTCCAATTTCAACCACCAAATGGTTTAAGCTTAATTTTTTTCACATAACGTTTGAAGGTCTTCCTCCTTTCGTTGGAATATACTCTCATTTCTTTCCTTCTAAATTACCCAAACAGTAGAAAGCCAAATAATATTCATTGAATATCGAACCTGTTTACAAAAAAAACGCCAAGACCACCAAAATGGATAAGATGGTCTAGAAGAGAACCTTAGGTCGTTATAACAAAGCCTAACCAATTCAAAATCAAACACCAATTTCTTCCAAATAATTAGTACAACTCAAAGAAATATCCATTTTTAAGTGCGTTGATTTAAGTTTTCTTCTACATACTTAATGAGCTCATCGTCATATTACTTCTATAATAACTAATCAATGTAACTCTAAATTAATAATAAAAAGGGACATGAAATCTCTCCCTTCCATAACGATTAAATGTACAATTGTCCAAAACTAAGGTTGCAAGCAAAGACATAAAACAGGGGTTTAAGAAAAGAAAGAAAGAAAGAAAAAAATATACAATTCTTTTTACATTTTGTTGTTATAGCTTTTAAAACAGGTGATGTTAATCTACACGTTCATTTTTATCTTTTGATATTTTCGGTGATCACTTTGCACCATAATACCATATGAAACATGGGAGTTTCTACGATACACCCTTAAAATAAGATGTACCGATCTATTTTATAAATTAATAAGTTAACGATCATTCTTATGTAATAAAGAGATATTTGTCGAATTATATATTTTAGAAAATATTATTTCATAAAATAAATAAAAAACATCATTTCATTCTTTATAAGAATCATACTAATTTTTTAACATTTTATCAAAAATAATAATCAACATTCACTATTATACGTAATAAAAATTAAAAAAAGTTGAATTTTGATTTGCCGACACTTTTGAGAAATAAAATATAATTATTATAAGTGTAACTAATAGAAAATATATTTTTTCTAAAAAAACATAACTCATTAAACTATTTATTTAAATATGGATGTGTACACTCAAACCGTAGAAATTGCCATGAAGCATATGTAACACCCATGTTATATGATAAGTTTAGAATTATCCTTTTATTTAATCATAAAAGTATTTTTGAGGGATGCATTCATGTATTACGATAAAATACGAAGTCTATTCCTTCAGAAATACTCTAGTACTACTTTTAGATTTGAATTTTGGGCCACATTATCCTTGTAACCTCTATGTGTTATGTTTGAATATTCTCCAAGACACTTGTAAAATAATCATTGATATCACTTTGATTAATAAAAAGAATTCCCTTCCTCAATTATTTTTAAAGTTTGGATCTCATTACGCAACAAAAAAAACTGTTTGACCCATTTTTTAATATAATGAGGGATAGTTTCATTCTAATGCGTTTGAATTTGACTCAACAAATGACTAGTTTCCTTTACTCGCTAACTAGCGAAAAACGGACACTTCGTGTCCGTATTTTCACTTTTTTTATTGCGGTAACGTTTGAAAATTATAAACGGTATTTTTTTTATAAAATTTTAGTTTTGATTAAAAGTAAAAATATAAACGTTGTTCAAGGGTATATTTGAGATAATAAAAAAGAAAGTATAAATATACTCATTTAGTTTGTTATATTTTTAAATGATAAAAAAAAAACAGATATACATGTATTCATATTATGTTTGTTACATTTGTTATAATATTTAAACTTATTCTTATCTATTTGTTACATGTGTTACTTGTATTTAAAATTTAAAATTGAGGGTATTTTTGAAAAGAAAATTTCAATCCAAAAGTGTGTTGAAAGGGATAGTTCACTCGATCATGTTTCCACCAAGTCGGTGGAGGTTCGAGCCAAAAACCCTTCTCTATTCTTGATCTCATATTTTTCTCTCATTTTCACTGTCATTAACTTAATTGAAAGAAGAAAAAATTGAAGGTTCTTTAGGTCATTTTGTGTTTGAGTTAGTTCAATTTTAATTTTTGCAAGCACCTCAAATTCAATGAGTTAGCGTATCAATTATAAACTCATGTGCTATAAGCTAATTTATTCACTTTCCTCTATTTTCTACCACTAAAATATTTGTGAAGATAAACCTAGAAGATGAAAGCACATTTTGATCATTAGAGCAACAATAGCTGCCACAGAAATATTTGTAGACAACTTGAAGATAGATTTGCAACATAACTCATTCAAATAAATTAGAATGCATCTAAATTGAGAGTATTTTTTTAATAGTGAAGTGAAAACTGAAAAAGTAATTCAAATCCATCGCAAAGGATTTAAATCTAACAGAAATTGTAAAACATCAAACAATTCGATAAATTAAACAAAAAAGGAACGTTTTCTTATTTAAAAACATCTAACCATTGGATAGGTGGTAATTAATATTTTTTTTGGAAAGGTGGTAATTTGCATTGTCCTATATATAATAGTTTATCACATTCTAAATGATTAATTTTTTGCTCAAAACACTACACCTTTAAAATGTATCACTCACTTTTAGCATCTAGTTAACAAAAACTACAATACAATAACTTAAAATCTATTAAGAGCTGGTGCTTAATGAAGTGGCATGCCAACTGCATCGAGATTTCATCTACCACAAAACGGAAGATTCTCATTTCTCAAGGCATGTTCGGCAGAAAGAAGAATGGAGCTCATTCTTTCAAACGCTCACTGGCATTGAAATGTAGCTCAAATATACAGACTGCCAGATGACAGATGTCCAACCTAAATGTTGATTTGATAAACAACCGATTAGCTGATGGAGTCGAGAATGTTGCCGTGCGCCATGGTGTGTACAGAATCCTTTTAACATCTAAACCTTCTTCACTATCCTTTTTGACTCCAACAAAAACTGCGTCCAACTCATAAGAATCTCAAAACATCTTAAGCTAATTCATGCCTGACCGAGGTTGAAGAGCATTATCAGAACCACCAGGAACAAACACTGGAAGCTGATTTGAATGTGAATCTCTTCTATATCTTGGCTCTTGGGGCAAGTTTACTGCTATGCTATCATGGGCCTCTGCTGATCCCAAATGTCTTTCATTTTTCAAACCATCCTTAGCAGCCACACTCAAAAATGGACCACCAAAAAAGATAGACTCTCCTGTATACATCAGATTCTGCGCATGCTGCCTTGGAGACTTAGGTGCAGATGACGATGGCTCCTGCCGAGGTATCACTAGTTTCCTCGACTCCTGCAGAGGTATCACTGGTTTCCTTCCAATACTGCTTGTTTCAGCAATTGAATTTGGCAATTCTACTTGCAGGGATTTTGGCAATTCTACTTGCAGGGATGACCTATTTCGAGCTTCTAAAGGTAATGATGGAACCGAGACATATCTGCCGGCTTCTTGATCCCAAACAACTGATGTACGTTTCACATCTCTTAGAATGGACGTGCTGGAAGCTGAAAGCAGTAATGGGTCGTTACTTGTTCCCTTCGGCATCACTGTTCCATCAAATCCAAGAGAAGGATTGGATATCGGGTTCTTGAAGTTCGGTAATGTAGCTTTAGAAGTTAAAGGCCGCTCAGGCACCAAACTAGGAACTGAAGTACCAGCCCTGAAGCCACCCAAAGTGCGCCCCTGGGGAAGAGGACTGAGTGTAACTGCCTCTTGAACATGGCTTGGACTACTGAAACTACTCATACTCTGAGTTCCAGTTTCATACTCGTCACGGCTTCCTTGACTAGGAACAATCGAATTCCTCACTGGAGACAATCTCAACTCGTATTTTGTTTCCTTATTAATTCCAGTGTCTGTGCTCATGCTACTTCTGATGCTCAGGTTGCCGCTAGAGCTTAATTCAGCATCAAGTGGACGGTGGCTATCTACAGGTCGCAAAACTGAGGAAGATGCCCTGGCTTTTGCAGCTGCTCTCACTGCCTCTTGAGAATCCAACTTAGCAAGCTTCCAAGCACTAATACGAACAGGTCTTTTTGGCATCTTTTGCCCTCTTTCTGCAAACCCAGCTGCATCTGGATCAACAGTAGATGGCAGCATTCCAGGTTCCAAGTGAGGCACAACTTCATCCTAAAACCATGTTTTAGAAAAAGCCCAATAAGAGAGTGGTAAATATTATACTTTAAAAATCAGGATAGAATACTCGGCAACATAATTGAAATATCCTTTTAACGGATTAAACATTTCAACTTCTATAACAATTTTCAGTAAAAAATATTCAAACTAAATAAGAAAAACCTCTAACTAAAGTTTCATCACTACAAATCTATGATATCAAAAAGCCAACAAGAATCTTTAGGTACTTAATATCGCAGCATAACATATTTTTAGTTCAATTAATAAATATACAGATGAAATAAATTCCAAACTAAGTACCTGATAATCCACAAATACCCTAGGAGGGGTACACCATGCCCCTTTGTACTGCAACCCAAGAGAACTTCCTCCACTCAATCCAGTTGTGGCTGAGCCTGTTGGAGAGTAAAGTGCATCATGTGGAATATCCCCATCTGCAGGTGCTTCGCTCATGGCTCTCATTGCTACAACATATTCATAGGTTGTGATACCCTGATCCAACAGAAGAAAGGGTGGATGATAAGAGAACCACTCTGTAAAATGGCTAAAATTATGGCCAGAAACATAAAGCTAATAGTGATATTTAAATATCAGGGTAGAAGCAAAACATCCCAAGCATCATTCACAAAAAGGGTTCAGTAACTAACACTGAAATTTTGTATTTCTAGTATGGGAATTTCTCTTTTATATTTCAACTTTCTGCACCATGTATAGCTTCAATAGGAGGATGTTTTACCCTTCTCTATCTTTGTATTTTAATTTTCTTCTTTCATAACAGAAAAACAATAAAATGAGATTTCCATTCCTATAAGTGGACAACTAAATTAAGAAATCCTTTTTGAAACTTTTGCCCAAAAAAATTTATGCAGTGACCATGCTGCTATTTTCTTTTCCAAATAAATGGATTTCAATTAGGGGAAAACAAACTCATTCAAAAAATGATCTATTTCTAGAAAAGAAAAAAAATAGAGTTCCAATATGTGCACCTTAAGATTCACTACGTAGAGTTACCTTGACCAAATTACATTAGACAAGCAGTATAGATTCTATAGAAGCATTCATTAAGGAATGGGGGTGGGGAATAAACAAGAACAGAAAAACAACCTCAGAATCTCAGCTACTGAATCACTGACCTTCCTGATTAGGATCATGTGGAAAAAGAAAAGCTCACCCAAAGGCACACAAGCCAAGATGGAAACTGCAGTACACACCATCTACACATATTGAACAAGAAACAAATTTTCAAATATACTTAATGATGCCCGGTTGCCATATCAAGATTACTATTATAACCTAAATAGAAGATATACCACAACTGCAGCAAACGGGGGACGAGAGAATCCATTTCCAAGTCTATCAATGATTTCAGATTCCATTCCTCTCTTGTTAACGAAGAAACGCACTATAACAGCAATACCGACTCCAGCTTCAATAACAAGCTGAAGTGCAGAAGAATAAATACAAAAGACATTATTAGCAACTAAACAAATTACTGCTTTTAAATAATAAATAATTTGTGGACCAGTATACATACCCACGCGAGACTGAAGGCCATAAGAGAAATAAAAGAATGGTAGTTTTTCTGACCCACACAGTTGTTAAGCCACTGCAGCAATGTGATGTATCAAGTGAGGATCAATGTTGAAAAGAAATAAATACAATGTTAAACCAGATCTGAAAACTCCAAGATGTAAGCATTCATTCACCAAACAAAACCATACCCGACAATGGTGATCAAAGCCATCAACACATTTATCACAACTTCTACAATGTTTACTGAACTTGCGCACCTACAACACAAGAAAAGAATCATACAAACTGAGTGAGAAGCAGAGATCTAAGGTCTACAGCTAATTCTCTAAAATGTTTATATTTGCAATTGAATGCAACCACATATGTTCATATCATTAGAATAACCAAAGTTTTGTCCCAAATATTTAGCGGGAGGAATTTCCAAAAATAGATAAAGGAATTTCCGAAGTTTCATCCCATGATTTGTTACTGTACTTGTGACATAAGTATATGTATGCAATTAATAGCAAAACAGGGGTAAAAGAAAATGTAACTACAATCAAAATGATAGAAACAGAAAGAACTGAAAATGAAATATATTCTGCAAAGCATCAAAGAGTCCCAAATCACAGCAATACCTCAGAATTGCACAAAGTGCAGAACAGAGCATCTTCCCCACCACCTTGTTCATCAGCTGTTGCTTCTTGTTTCCGGCAATCTTCATGAGAAAATAATATGCACAAAATTCCACCAATTACATCACATGAGTTTGGGTTGTTCTGATTTCTCAAATCATCTACTCTATCAGGACCTTCCACTGAACTTTTCTTGCTCATATTTGTCATAGACCTTTTGGAAGCAGCAGATGACGGGGAAGAATGCTCCCCTGCAGCAACACCACCATGTTCAGAAGATTGATGCTTACCCAATAAACCATGGGAAGAGTCAAACTTATTTCTCACTCTAGGGTCAAATTTAGACATAATGCCTGGATCCGCAGGGTTAATTGCAGTACATCTAACATAAAGAATGAAAACAATGAGTGCCTGCAATACCACAAGAATGAAACAACATAAGCCATGCCTCTTGTAGATAAGTAAATAATATATACAGAATAAGGTGAAATCATAAAAACAGTTTGCATACCACAGGAGAGTAAACACCAATAAAGGTGTATTCCCATATACGACCTCCAAGAAACGGAGCAAGGAAAGCATAGAAAGCAATCACCAACAAGCAGAATACAGTGATTGCGACAACCTATTCATGTAAGAGCCAAAAAAATTAGAATAATAAGTTGACATGCCTGCAACTGATGAAATACAAGTCACCGAAGAAGTGTAATCAAAACAATAAGCATTTTCTAAATTAAAAAGAATATGAAAAAGTTGCATTTTATTTTCCTGATGTGAGTATCAAATTTATTTTTCTCATTTAAGTAGTGCATGAGCCATGCAGTCAATAAACGTTTATTAGGGTAAGTTACAGGTCTCTGGCTGTAAGAAATGCTCAGCTTACACCATTATTATTTTTTCTTTTTGAAATTTTACACTTAATTCTTTTGATAGATTAATATGTTTTACACTTACAGTTCATACTAATGTGAATGAACTTCTCAGGGGTGGGTTAACTATTTAAGCATCATCATTAGCTTGTTTTAAACCTCTTATCATCACTGCCTTTGGAACTTTAGAAAATGAAATAAAGGTGTCAATTGAAGAACAAAAACCAGTTTCATACGAGTGTTAAAAACCAACAGAAAGAGACATTAAGAGCCGCAGAAGCTCAATCATAAGTCATGACTGCTCATAACCACCAAGAGTTATGTTTACATTAAAATGATGTGAAAGGGGTAGTGCATTTTCATTTTAAGAGGACAGGGGAAGGGTAATTCAGATTCTACGCAGTTTACTTTAAAAATGAACAAGATCCTGACCTTTCAAAAATTGAAGCTTTAAAATTATTATTTTATTATGTGTTATAAAATTCATCGAATATTGGAATATAACCCTACATATTAATAATGTAAGATATTTGTGTATGTTTTTGTGAGTAGTTACCAAACATAATTTTAAAAGCACTTGATTTTGCCAAGTGAATTAATTTGATTAAAGAAAAATTCACTTTTCACACCCTCCACCACACATCCAAACTTACATGGAATCATATTTGAAATCCTAAAACTTGCAGCACAACTTCTTCAACTACAGCCTCCCCATACTCAAATGTTCCAGTATATCCTTCAGAATTAAAATTTCTAATATTTCAATCTACTAGAATGAGATTTAAGCCCTGTTTGGGTAAACAAGTTTGGATAAGCTCAAATAAGCCACCATTGAAATAAGTTGAAAACAACTTATGAACATGTCATAACTTCCCCCAGACAGTTTCGTAAGTGCTTATGCCAGAAGATAAGCTCAAATAAGCCAATCCAAACAAGCCCTTATGGATAGCATGTTTCAATTATGCATCATCTAACTTATCAACTAATTGGCAAAACCAAACACACGTCGATACCTACTTGCTTGCTGACTTATAACTTCAGAATATGATAAATGTACAGAAATCAATTTCTACAGTCTATACTGTTTCATTCAGCTCATAAACCAAATGAAGATTTGTGCAACGCATGAGAGATAAAAGAGGTAAATTGAAACTATTCGATCTGTGTACATCTCATCTTCACCCATCTCAAACAAAATTATCTTTTTCAACTTCTAGAAAACAAAAACAAACAGTTCTAGAAAGAAAAAAAACATAAAAATGAAACTTTTCTCTTTTATTTTTTCCAAAAACAATTTTGAAAAACTTTGAAAAGAAGAAAAGGGGAAAAGCAACATGAAACAAGACCCAAATCTTGAAATCCTAAGAAATGAAAGCATTACTCAACTGCTACTACTATAAAGTAGAGATTTTTGAGCAAGAAGCTAAATTATGCGTTATAATCACGAATTATGAGTGAATCAAGCAAACCCTAAAAAAAATGAAAATTGGAAGAGTGAAAGCAACCTGAAAAGTGTGAGCTGGCAATTGCCAGCCATGTTTTCTGACCATGTCTGACTGACTGTGTACTCAGAAGTGAAGAAGATGCTTTGGTGAAGAATTCAGATTTGCACTGACAGTGTATGTCACTCTCTCGTCGTCTCGTTCTAAAAAGCTTTTAACTACCAAACAACCGCACTCAGTTGCTTTCTATTTCCAGCTGCACAAAGACTCACAAACAAAACAATGGAATAATAATTGAAAGGGAATGAAATCATATAATAAATAAATAAATTATTCAATATTGGAAATATTATATACCTAACCCCTAAAATAGAATTTTCTTACACATTAATAATACCGACCTCTTTGTTTTATTCTTTTCTTTTTTTATTAATATTTTTAGTTTCATTGTAAGGAATTTTTTATCTTCAAAAATTATTTTTAGGACAAAGCTTATGTATAATTCTTCAAGTGTTTTTTCGTATAGTTTGTATTTCGTAACTAAAAATACACCCATGTTGAATATTAAAAACTTGAAGAAAATCATGGATTTGAGAAAATCACAATAAATTTAGTTAAGAACCATATAAAAGACACTTAAGGAATTGTGTCTAAATTTTTTCTTTATTTTTCCTGCATCCTTTTTAACATATAATTTAAAGTGAAAAATTAGTTTAATTATAAATTATTATTTTCTCTCCAATTTAATTTCTAAACTATATTATTTGGACTGGGCAAAGACTTAATCATAGATGTAGCTACAAAGACTCACGGCTTAGTCTCAGAGTTGAAGGTATGACGATGCCCATAAGTTTAAATATGGACCATCTACATCGGCGAATAGATATAGCTACAAAGAATAAGTCACTAAATATTTTTCATAACCCAATTTGACGCAACAATAATCACAAGAAACATAAGTCCAAAGATAAGAATGCTCTATAATCGAAAAGATTGAAGACTCAATTGAGGCGCGAGCATCCTTCCCAGTGTAAACCAAGAGAATGTGGCAGTGGCACAAATGGAAGAAGCCCTTTGAGAATAGACAATTTTACTAAAGAAGTTAGAGTCAAAGAATGATGAAGGAATTCCTACTAGAGGAATGTTTATAAAAGGGATCCAAGTTCCACAAAGAAGGTCAGACTAAAGGATAGTCTCTCTTTCAACGAATTGATGGCTATGGCCAATAAATACATACAATATGAGAAGGTTGTTGGAACTAATATGATTCATATACAATATCTTGCTAGTTGATGTTTTGATGATAATAAATCAAAGGAACAATTTATTGACTAACAATGTGTTTAAGTTTACAGGTAATATGAGTTCTTAACCAACAAAATATTAATGACTATTTGTCAAAGTCGATTGAATTAATAGTAATTTAAGAATAATAATTGAAGTATTATCCAGCTGAATAATCACAAAAGATTATCATATATATGAGAAAAGAAATGTCTACCAAAATTAATAAATTGTCCCAATCCCAAATTTTTTAACTTATTTTTACCAATCACAAGGATAAATATGTATATCTTTCTCTCAGGAATGAGTACAATATTTTTTACCACATTGTGACTTTACTATCCTTCAACATATAACCATTTAGTCAACGACAACAAGGGCATATTTGTCAATAACAAGTCTTGCATGGTTTCTCGGTTTTCAACTGTCCTACACCACCCTATTGTCCAACAGTCTACTCAAACACATGGCTATTACCTGCTAGGGTAATTGATATCGTTCTGATAACACAAATCTTTGGTAAACAATACAATAACACTCTTTTCTCCCCAAACATACCCAGCTTAGTTCTAGAAGGAGTGTTTTCGGTTCTTCATTTTGTTTTAAAAAATTCACAGGTTCTTCTTCTCAATCAAGCTATCTACTAATAGTCATTTCCCTACTCTGTTCTAATTGGTTTTTATTTCAGTTTTATTTGTGATGTTTTGGTTATTTTCGCTATAATCTTTTAACTTCGAGATTTTAGTTGTTTGGTTTCCTTTTCCTTTCTCTATATCTGAATCATTCTTTCATGCTTAAAACGCGGTTCAATTTTGTGTTTGTTTGATTCTTTTAATTGATTAGTGATGAAATACTTGCATGTGATGATTTTGTTTGTTTGGTTAAGTGATTTTTTTGTGATTTTCACTTATTTTGTTATAAATATGATGTGAAATACAGTTTCATTTTCCTTTCTCTACTGTACCTGAATCATTCTTTGATGCTTAAAACTCAGTTCAACTTTATGTTTCTTTGGTTATTTTAACTTATTAGATCTGATATACTTGCATGTGATGGTTTTGTTTCTTTGGTTAAGTGACTTTTTCGGACCGCGATTCACTTTAGTCAGAAAAAGAACACAGTCACACGGTCAAACAATGCATAGCCATCCGATCAAATCAAGGGTCTAGATTCACCTTGTCTAATTTTATACTCTCATCCCAAAACTCAGGTTAGGGAAAAGGCAAAAGCACCTTCACCGCCATGTCGTTCCTTGTGCTCGTCACTAATCCATCTTTTTTCAATCAATCTCTACAACTTCAACAACTCTCCCTTTTGTTTCTGTGACATGTAAGCACTCTTTGTGTCGTCATCTCAAATAAAAAAAAGCTTCAAATTTTGGTTTCACATAATTGATTTCTCTAGTTTGCTTAATTACTTATTTTTTGTAAATAATAATAGGCCAAAATCATTAGTGAGAATGAGAACCCATGTTTTAAGAAACTTGTTCATATCAAAGTTATTTATTTTTCTGTTGTTTTCTGAGATTTCTTTGAGTCATAATTCTAGGGAGGTGAGTTCCAATTAATTTCATTACAATCCATCAAGTTCACAGTGATTGGGTTTTTTTTCATTCAAGCTAATGTTTTGCGACGGACGGCTGATAAATCATGTTTAAGAGGTTCATTGAGAAAGATGACGAGAAATGCCTCAAGGTGAAGGTGGAGTGGTGGTTATGGACACAAGAAGATCCAGAACGAAGCTTTCAATTTTTAATATCGTTTGTTGTAGTCTGAAAGTGAAAAATTAGAGAAAATAAATATGGACCCTTGATTTGATCAGATGGCTTTGTATTGTTCAATTGTGTGACTGCGTCATTTTCATGACTGCAGTGAATCACATTCCAAGTTTTTTGGGATTTTCAATTATTTGGTTATAAATATGATGTGAAGTATTTTTTTTTTGGCCTTATTATGGTTTTCCAATTTCACAATCATGTTTTTGTCCAAAAAAAATTCATAATCATGTTTTATTTTAGCTCTTGTCGATTGATGTTCACATTGTATGTATTTTTATGTCCAGCATGGAAGATAATGTTGAACCTTTTAATTGAAAAATCATTGACCTTCTAATCTTTCTTTTGAAAATTTAAAAATTGAATTAAATTAAAAACACTTATCAGCATATATATATATATATATATATATATATATATAAAAAAA
>Ga0209282_1001476_pt1 | contig 12959 bp, 9 predicted proteins | sample Mtrugardesep15_FD_187529 | JGI IMG/M metagenome (GOLD analysis project Ga0209282, IMG submission 187529) | Root nodule microbial communities of legume samples collected from California, USA - M. trunc garden sep15 (SPAdes) (version 2) | ecosystem: Host-associated > Plants > Roots > Nodule...
TTTTTTTTTTTTTTTTTTTACATTATTAAGTATCTTGCGAGGACTGACTTCAATCTAGGTTTATTTTTTCAAGCTGATAACTAAGTTTTTGATCTGAGTTTATTGCTTAAAAGATTTACAGTTAGTTAGTTACTTGCACAAGTTTTTATGTAAAACATGGCTCACCTTATAACTTTATATTGTGCAATGATTTTTTGTTTCTTCAGTTAGCGGTCATTATTCATTTATTTTTAATTTATAATCTTTCAGGTGCAATGGAAGGGCTATGACTCAAGTTATGATACATGGGAGCCAATTGAGGGCTTGAGGTATACTCATTTATTATTATTCCAACTCTGCTTCACTTAAGTTTTGTCTGTTTCTTAATGTTTATAGCTAAATATATGCAAGATACTTACCAATTATTATTTAACAGTGATTGTAAAGAGGCTGTCAAAGATTTTGTTACTAAAGGATATGAGGAAAAGATATTGCCTCTTCCTGTAAGTCTCACCACTCCTCATTATTGGCTTACACTCAAACCCTTCTTTCACCTTTAATGGTTTTTCAACTGTCTTTGTTACTCATTAAAATTGTTTTGTACTCGTCCAGGGTCAAGCTGATTTCATTTGTGGTGGACCCCCTTGTCAAGGGATTAGTGGTTTCAATCGCTTTAGGAACAAAAATGCTCCGTTGGAGGATGAAAAAAATAAGCAATTAATTGTTTACATGGACATTATTGGTTTTTTGAAGCCTAAGTATGTTCTGATGGAGAATGTCGTTGACATTTTGAAATTTGCTGGTGGGTTTCTGGGGCGTTATGCTGTAGGCCGTCTAGTGGCCATGCATTATCAAACTAGAATGGGAATGATGGCTGCAGGGTCTTACGGCCTTCCTCAATTTCGGATGCGTGTTTTTCTTTGGGGAGCTCTTCCTACCCAAGTAAGGCCATTGGTTGTAGTACTAAATTTTTATTTTGATGTGTTATTTAAGTTGGTCTCTAAATGTTTAAAATTGGATGTTAATGATTTATATTTATATACACTTCTGTTTGTAGAATTTACCTTCATATCCGCTACCAACTCACGAGGTTGTATCGAGATCTGTTATCCCTACGGAGTTTGAAGTAAGAACTGGCTATTTAATGTTAATTTTGTGACTTTTTCTTAGATAAGGAACACTGTAATTGCAAAGTTCTAATCAATGTGATCTGGCTATTGTCATTATGCAGGAAATTACGGTAGCGTATACCACTAATGAAAAGTGTCAGCTTGCCCAAGCGTTGTACCTGAGTGACGCAATTGATGACCTCCCTCCAGTATGTTAATTTTGCTCACAAATACATTTTGAATATAGTTTGTTTGATTCGTAAATTTTTTTGATTCCATTTCTTTCCTTGGTTTTCTTTTATCAAACAGGTTGAAAATGATGACAGCGATGATGAAAAGAGTTATGGGACCACTCCTCGTACTGATTTTCAGAGATATATCAGATTAAAGAGAAGTGGTATGTTTTCTATTGATTTTTGAGTTTTGAAGTATATTAGTCTTGGTTGTTTGCTTTTTTAGTACTTTGTTGTCTTTGTATGAAAGATATCAGTTGTTGTTTTATGAACGAATGTTTCATATTTATCAGCTAAAATGTCTTTTCTGCCTATACAAGAACTGTATTTTGTCTGTCTTTGCTCTTTTTCTATGTGGTCGCTGCATGTTACATTCTCATGTTTAGAAAATTTGTCTTGCTTACTTCATCATTAACACGAACTATTGAATCTTTTGTTTTCTCCTCTAGAGATGGTGAATTACACAGCTGACTCTGAAAGTGCACCAAGTGGTCTGCTGTATGATCACAGGCCATATAAGTTAAATAACGATGACTATGAGAGAGTTTGCCTCATTCCAAAGAAGAAGGTTCCATATCTTGAATTGATATTATGTACTGTTATTTTATCTTTCTTACTCCTGTAAATTTTAGTTGTGCATTCTTGGCTTTTTTAGGGGGCAAATTTCAGGGACCTAAAGGGTGTGCTTGTTAATGAAAATAAAGTGGAGTGGGACCCCTCTGTTGAAAGAGTGTATCTGAAATCTGGGAAGCCTTTGGTACTAATCTTCTTTTGCCTCAGGGATGCATTTATTTTGAAGTTAGTTTGTTGACCAAACCTTTTTTTTGTGTAGGTCCCTAATTATGCTATGAAATTTGTTCGTGGGACTTCCTCTAAGTATGTATACTTGCATATGAATTTAATCTCATCATATTTTATGTTTATTTCATCTATATCATAGTTCTTATTTATCTGCTGAATACAACAGGCCATTTGGTCGACTTTGGTGGGATGAAATTGTGTCCACAGTTGTGACCCGGGCGGAACCTCACAACCAGGTTATTTTTCTAATACAATATATTTTGTAAAACCAATGCCACTTATGCTATCCTCAAATTGCAAAACCTCTTTAAAGCAATGTTACCCCTTTGAGAAATGTTATCTACCTTAGGATTATCATGTCAGCATTTTTTCAATTAAACTCATCTGGCCATGTTCCTTGCTTGAACTTCACTTATAAAAAATGTTCATTGTTTGACTTGTTGATTGTTTTCTTATTCATGCATCATTATGCATTTTCTCATTCAAAGTTATTTTATGTACAGGCTCTTATCCATCCAAAGCAAGACAGAGTTCTTACCGTTAGAGAGAATGCAAGACTACAAGGATTTCCAGATTGTTATAAACTTTGTGGCCCTATAAAAGAAAGGTATTGTATTTGAACTGGCATCTTATCTTGAGTTAATTGAAGATATAAACAGAATATTGAAGTTAGAAACTTCTGTGGCTGTGTATGCTGAATGTTCAGTCTTCCCTTCTATATTTATAACAAAATTGCACAACATAACTTTAACTTCTACATTTATTACAAAATTGCACAACTCCTCTATAACTCCTAAGGAATTAGTCAGAACTTTTTAGGTGTAATAATTCTTATTGGTCTAACAATTTTGTAAGAAAGGTTGCTAAATGTACAAAGACTAAAGTAGTTATAGTTTGATTTAAGATTGGTAACATTTTCATCTTTAATTATAATATCTTCCCCCATTATGTTTAACATAGCACACAATGTTTCAATCTTTAATGCAGGTATATACAAGTTGGAAATGCAGTTGCTGTTCCTGTGGGTCTTGCCCTCGGATACACATTGGGTTTAGCAATTCAAGGACGCTCTGGGGACAACCCTTTGACAACTCTCCCCTTCAAGTATCCAAGCTGTCTTGCCCGTCCTTTAGCTGTAGTTGATGATGATGGTTCAAGTTGAGCTTGTCCTCATTAATTCATGTCTTTTCCATTGTTATCTTGATTCCTTCCATTTTCATTTTTAAGCCAAGAGTATTCAGGCTCTGGAATTGTATGAATGGATGTTTGTACAATTGATGACATTAAATATTCACACAATGTATGTGAAGGTTTAAAAACAGTGATTGATTTAATGACACTTAATTTTAATCAAAATTATTTCTGTCAATTTTATTCATACCATATGTTATCAGCAACTTATGTTCTATTAAAACTGAAAGTGTTAAGTTTTGTTATGGAAAACAGAACACAATCTTATATTTACCTCAGGCCTTTGTATGACAGCTTCATATGTTATATTAGGAAATTATGGCCATAACCTTGTATAGCTTTTGTGCATCTTATCACAAGTTTCCCTGAAGTGTAACTTTTCTTTAAAATAATGGTTTCAATAACAGAAGATGAAGTTCGTTGAGCAGAAACTTCATAGCATTAACAAGTTGAGTTGCTGCAGAGTTTAAGTCTGTATAGAATATATATCTTGCAATTGATATAATTTTGTTGCTGTCTTGATTAGTTTGAATTCTTTGTATTAATAGCATTATTTTCGCTTGGTCTATGGTGAGATAGCAGGTTAGTCTGTTTTGTGTTGATCATCTAAGGCTTGAGGTTATTTATTTATTTTTATCATCTATGGCTGGAGGTTTATATTTGTATTTTGGTTGTTTGGGTGATTTGTTTTACTGTTGTATTTTACAGTTGGGATGTACTGTGTTCTTTTTTCTCTATTTTATATACTGTGCTGGTTTAGATCTTTAAATATATATTTTTTGCATCTTCAAAAGTTGTCATAAATGATTAGCCACATTTTCTACCATGCTGAGACAAGTTTTGCATGCATAAATTAGTTTCTACCATTTAATCAATAAATCTCAATATCATCAATGAGAAATAACGAGACTTATTGTTTAATGGTGGAAAACACACTTGTGCATGTTGCAAAACTATTTTAGTCAAGATTTAATTTCCTTAAGAAAAAAGTTAAGATTCAAGTAATATACACTAACAAAGTAAAACTTTCTACATATGTATCCAATCAGATCTTGTCAATATTTTAGAGACTAACCTATGTAATTTGATTAAATGACTCTGTGTAAGTTTACACCTACAATGCATAGAAATTATTCTTTTACTTATTCGGATGTTTTATTTTCATGGTGTTCTTTGTGGGATGGGCGGTGGTGGATACCGTGTTTATAGTGTTTGTTTTTTTTGGAGTCTGTTTTAGGTGGTGATGTGTTTTGGTGGGATTATCCTCAGGGTTTTTTAGGTGGTTATGGTGTACCGTCTATATGCGGCATCATTTGTATCTTATTTTGTCTATACCTTGCGTCTTGCGAGGATGACGTTTAATAATATTTGCCGATTAAAAAAAAAGGGTAAAAAAAAGCTCTTGATATAAAAAAAGTTATGTTATAAAGGAATTATATATTAATTAATATGCTTCATTTAACTTTTTTTGGAGACAATGGTTCATTTAATTTAGTTTAGTTAAATTGATTTTTTTTGACAGTATAATTAAAATGATTTTTTTTTTTGTAGGAAGTATAATTAAAATGATTATTGAAGTACATTTTTATATTCATCATATGATCAAAAGTTCATGTAAATTAAATCAAACAAAAGTCACAATGTGATTATCAATATGAGGCGTTACATCACATATTTGCCCAACAATGTTTAGATTTCGTCTCATACAAAGTTTGTAAATTAAAATGGGGCATAAGTAGCAGTCAGGTTTTAGGCTATATAGAATTAGATCGAGATGATTAGAAAATAAAGGGGAAATTATCACTTTCACATGACATGGAGTGGTGGTGTGCTTAACTGCTTATAAATCCAGAGGACACACAATTTTTTTTTCAGTTTGACTGTTTTGCGACTGGGCTTATTTCAGTATTGCCGAAGAATTTGATGTTCAAACTCCGACTTCTATATACAACAGTCATCCTACTAAGTGAGCTATATTTCTCGTGACGAACAAAGTAATATTTACACTTTTAAAGGATTAGGGACTGAGGTTTTTATGGTGGAATAGACAATCCTCAAAACCGCGTCAAGCAAAATGACTAAATATGACAAATTGTGAGCATCAATAACCCTCACTTATTAGCATAACCTTTTAAACAGTTATGATAGATTGACTGTAAAGAAAAATTTCATAGATTCCCTTAAATCATACCTATTTTCCACACCTTAAAATTACTCGTATAAAATCAATTTACATTTATAAAACATAACTTGCAAATGTGTATGTAAACTCAGTTTGAAAATAGATAATGTTATTACTTGAAAAATAATTTTGATGTTAACGAGAACCAATTAAATAAACTTCCGTTAGTTAAAGGTTTAGTCAAAGAAAAGTTGCTCAATATGTCCCATCATTTCTCTCATAATCGATTGTTTTTTGTGTAAATTTCGACCATGTTGTAATTCTCGACGATTTAACTTTTTCAATCAAATGAGCAATTTTAGAGGACCTATAAAACAATAATGATTGATAAACTAAAAATCAACCGTTTTCTTGTCTTAGTTGGTTGACATTGAGTCCATCATCTATTATACTTGTCTGAATTTGCTTATTACTCCCTCCGTCCCATAATAGTTGACACATTTGAAAATTTATAATTTTGACATAATTTACTTTGATCATATTTTTTTATTAATATACAAAGATGTTAGATTCTTCTTGATGAGTATTTTCAAAATATCAAATTTTTATAATTTTTCTGATATATTATTCAAGATATTTAAGCTCAAAATTATGCATTGGTATGCGTAATGTCAAGTATTATGGGATAGAGGGAGTAGTTATTATTTATACTTTTTATTTGTTGATCCCTAAAAAAAAGAATAAAAGTTAACAAGCCCTATATTTAGAGATAGATGTAGTAATTCATTGTTGATGTTCACTTATAACATGACATTCTTAAATTGTTTCATAAGAGTGTTATAGAATGCAAGACATTTTCATTATGTGATTTTTTTTTTTTTAAAGGTCTAAAACTATTGCTTTGATGGTTTTATCTTTAAACCGACCTAACCTTTCACCAGATAACAAGCTGACATTGATTGATTCATGAAGATGATATTATATAATTGTATGGTGACTTGCATAACGTGCACCTTTTGATTAAAGGAAGAAGAGTATTGTACTTAGTTCTTATTATTTTGTTTTTCTATTTAGTTTAGTTCAATGCTTCATTTGAGATATACGATTAAAATTAGATACAATTAAATGTTAAAAAAATATTAAGAAATTTATATAATGCAACTATTAAAAAATGATTTTCTAATCAATGAAGAGTTAGGTCTAGCAGAAAGGTTAAACTCTCATAATGTAACGAGCTAAAGTTCAAATCTCGGTTGAAAGAGATACTCAAATTTAATATGAACAAGTCTAAAAAAAAAATCAGATTATTTCAACAAAACTAAATAGAGAAACCAAAAAAACTAGTAAGTAGTAGTAATAGTTAAATGAAACCATAATAAACTACTGATATTACTAAACCAAGGTCCAACATCTTCTACCTATAGTTCAAAACAAAGGTTGAAACTGCAACTGAATAATAATTCAGGCTTCTGCCATAGGCTCCTTTGCAAGTTCATCAAGCCTGCTAGTTTGTATATACTTTGATGTCAAATTTGATTCTTGTTTTGGCACAATAAAAAAGTCTTCTAGTCCACTAGTCAGTGTAAATTTTGATGTAATGGAAGCTGCAAGTAGGCTCAACGCCTGCAAATTGCAAACCGCAAAGGAAGGTTATCAACAGCAAATAAAACAAAAGAAAAGAGTAAATAACGATTTTGATCCTTAAATGTGTGAGTCGCTTTTCTGAATGTATAAAAATTACAAGAACATGCATGAATGTTTCTTTTGGTCTTTCATTGATTAGTTTGGTTCTTGAATGTCTTCTGTTAGTTAGTTTCGTTCATACAATTACTAATAGAAGACACATTCAAGAATGTTTTTGTAATTTCGATACATTCAGAATTATAGTAACATACTGCCTCACACATTTAAGAACTAATGACGGTTACTTTACCTCAGCTTCACCAATGCTTATCACCTTTATTTCCAGATCATCAAGGGGGAGGCTTAATTCTTTCAAATATGAAATGCAAGAATTATCAGAAAGTGGTTTTACTGTTAGATCATCTCCAATAGCATATAATGTTGCTTTCTTCACAAATCCCACAGCACCTTCTTTTGACTTGTTTGAGGATCTTGGATCCAGTGCAGTCAAGACTCTTGGTATATAAATTGATACCTTTTTCTTAGAAATCACTCCTCCCTTGATCTTTTCTTCTACGATTTGATGACCATTATTATAGTCGCTGAACACTAGCTTTGGCGTCCCTGTACCATAATAACAAGTAGTGGGTGGTTGTGGTTGTACATCAGGAATGTTGAGGAGTTGGTTTGGACAACGAAACCATGGTGATAGGCCAGGATTGAGTAACACCGAGCGCGAGTCCGTGCACAATAAAGAGTCCAAGGTCTCAACAGTCTTGTACAAGTTATCAACACATCCAATAAAAGAGTTACCATCCAAAAGCTTTACAACGGACCCTAATGGTATTGTAAGGAAGGTAAAAATGAAATCAACAAAGTTTTCACTCGCTTCTGCGAAGATTATTTTTTTCTGAGATTTACTTCGTGCAAGCTTAACATCCATTTTAACGTCGCTGGTGCAAGGCCTTACTCTGACTGCTGATGCAAATTGCTTTGGTGGATTTTCTTTGTTCTTTGAGCTACTTTTCAAAATTGTATTTGTCAGAGGCTCATGAGAGGTTAAGGTGTACTTGAGGAGGTTCAGTATCTGTTACATCAAAATAACTTGTAAGTACAAGATATTTTAATTACAACAAAAATAACTTGTAAGTAACATTCAAAGGACATAATTACTAACAATTTCTAACTCAAGAGTTATAGTGTGTCCATAGCTTAAGTATAACAACTAGCCTCATAATTTTAAGAACTAGCCCAAATTGTGAATGTTTATTAAATAATGTTTACCCTTTTAATTTATGGTACACCAGGATACTTTATGTGGAAGCATGAATAAGCTAAGGTACAAGTGGGATCCCATGAAGGAGGAATCTTTCTATTTGGTTTTGTTCAATTTCATCCAGTCAGTAAAAATTATCATCTCTTTCACCCAATTAATTCTCTTTGAGGTTCTGATAGAGTTCAACAGGACTTAAGGGGAATTGCAACAGGAATGTGATGGAAAAAGAAGAATTTTATGTTATTAACAACCCTTTGGAACCATAGGGACAGAGAAAAAGAAAGTGATAAACTCTAGGCTAATTCATAAGTGCCCCAAAACTGTCTTAGTTCTTACTTACTTCTGCAACAGCCACTTATTCCTTCCTACTACATTCTGTTACTCTGTCAGTTTATAACCACTCTATTTCCCTCCTTACTTACCTTTCTATTCTTTCTCACATGGACCTTCTTAATGAATACTCGCCTATCAGGTTCTTAACCGATACTATGCCAAATGCAAACCATAATTCATCTGTTATATTGGTCCACACATTACCGTTTAAGTAGCATTTTGATACTCATAGTTAACTAACACCTGTGGTCTAACTAACCATGGACTAACATGTTAACCAATGTAGCCAAGATCGAGTCCCAGCTCGTAGGATCGCACGATCTTACGTGCCACAACACCTCGACCGTGCTTCGACTTTACTCTGGTTCGGTTTTGCTACGTTTTCTCTGTTTTTTCCCATTTTTCCTCTGTTTCCTCTGTTTTTTTGCTGTTTTTCCTCTGCGTTTCTCTCTTTTGTTGATTGGTTCCTCTGTTTTTCCTCTATTATCTATGTTTTTATGCTTGGTTCCTCTGTTTTCCCTCTATTTTCTCTATCTATTTCTCTCAACTCTATCAACATCCTACCGAACCTACTTACAAACTGTTACGTTCCTCGTGTTTACGTTCTTCCACCGGCCGAACGATCTTCCACCGGCCGATCGATCCTACATAGGATCTCGATCCTGACTACATTGATGTTAACACCTGAGTTTTAACCAGCCCTAGACTAAAATGACCACCGATTCACAACACAAATTCTAAATTGCGCTCCGCAACTGCAATTGTTGCCGCAATATAAAGGTTTTAGATGTCTCTGCAACAACATTACTACTGCAATTTCGGGTGAATCGGCCACATTTACCCGCATTTTAATGCAACAATAAGGTTCACATTGTAACCACAACTGCAATTTAGAATCATGACTGAAAATTTCATTTAAAATTCTTTTTTCAAATTTTTCTTACTCTTCAAACTAACATGACATCATGGGGTTCCCTAATTTCTATTTTTTCTCTCAACCCTCAATGATTTTGACTCTAGGATTCATTAGAGAAATCTTGAATCTTTTCCCTAATGATTCATAATTACCCAAGGTGTTTACAATGTATTCCAAAACCAAATCGTTGTGGGGATTTTCAATATCACTATTCGAATTATGCTATAAGTTCATTCGAATCATCAATGCCAAAAGCTAAAAACACATTTGAAAGGCATATTCACCACAACTCAAAAAGAAAAACACATTCAATGTAACGGGGGTAAAATAATTTCTAAAATGAAGGAATATCAAGTATATTTAGAACGAGCTAGATCTCGACAATGTGGGGATTGCGAGATAAACAAACATTGCAAAATAACTCCCTAGGGGTTGGCCTGGTGGTGAAGGCTTGGGTCCAAGGAGTGCGCTCCTGTCTAGGTCTCAGGTTCAAATCCCTCACGTGCCAACAATTCATGTGATGGGTCAGTTCATACAGGGTTTTGCCCCAACTTCAATTGGGTCCCCACTAGTGATAGTGAGATTGGTCCACCAGAATAGAATAGTCCAATACTGAGTTTCCAAAAATGAAACAAAATACACATTGCAAAATTGGGTTTACAATACAAACACAACACGATTACCTCTTGCTTTCCAATGTTGTGTGTGACTTCCTCTAACTTACTCAAATCTGAATACCCTAATTCCATCAACCGTTCCACGGAGGTCATCAAAGAACAAGGCACAATCTTCAAATCATCAAACACCAAAAACAATGACCCATTTTCCTTAACAAAGACCCCATTTTGTACCTCATTCCCTTGACCCTCAGAATCCAAATTCTTAGGCTGTCTATTAGTGGATTTTCCACAAGTACAATCAAGATTCTGTAAAGTCGTAAACTTGTAACAAGAATCACACACAAAAAACTTACTTGATGATTCAGTGTCATCAATATTCATGAACAGGTTCATGCACAGTAATTCACATGGATTTTTTGGATTCAATAGCATTTGTTTGTAGACAGGGTTGTTCCAAACATCGTTTGGAGCAAGGGTTTGTACGGTTTCGTAGAGTTTTTTTATGCTTCCAAGGAATGATGATGATTCTGAGGATTGTTGTTGTTGATCATTGTTCTGGGTGGTTAAGAGGCGAATGATGGTGGCAAGTGGAAGAGAAAGGAAGCTGAAGAGAGTGTCGATGAAGTCCTTTGTTGCTTCTACAGCGACTACTTTGTTGTTTTCTCTGTCTATTAAGATTTTCAGTGGAATCGTTTTTGACTTTTCTTGTGGTTGCGAAGAAGCCATTGTAGGGTTGTTTTTGGCTCTTCATTCGAATTGACAAATTTGCAAAACGACGGACAAAGAAAACTCCAATAATATATTAGAAAAAAATTGGTCAGGGACAAATATAAGTCATTTGAATTTTAGTCTGAAATTTATTGATCCTTTTAACCATGCATGATTTGTTGATGTGACCTAACTTATACCCCGTCATTACTTGACACGTAAGCACCACATCACTAATCACTATCCACCTCATCAAATAAAAAAGACGTGACTATGACAAAAATAAAAATGATTAATATTTGTAGTGACAGTTTAAAAGAATTAGTAAGATTAAGCACTAAAATTTAAATGATTTATATTTGCAGGGACTATTTAAGCCATAAGAAAATAACAAAAGAGAGATAACAAGGACACTTTATTATTTTTTTAAAAAAATAAAATAGAGGGTAAATTTGTTTATTTAATAAACAATATTTTTTTCATCATTCCTCTCCTCTCCTCTCCTTTCCCGTCCTCTCTCCTTCTAAAAATTAAACTAAAAAAAAAAACTTCTCTCCACTCCAAAACTTTAGAACCAAGGCATATAACATTTGCTCACAAGCATAAAGAATCTTCTCTCCCTTCCTCGGTTGTCTACGGTTGTCATTTTTATTGTGTTGTTCAGATATCACTTCAATTTAAACTGACTCCGTTGAAAATAGGTAGGAGACCAACTCAATTTCTAAGCATCAATTTCCATAATAGAGATGGATAAGATAAAAATAGTTCTATAAGAATACATGGTACTCGTCAATTTTCAAGAATCAATTATACTACTATACATATGTTTGTGTATTTAAGTGAGACCACTTTGATATTGTGAGAAATGAGAATACTCATTATAACCTAATGTTAAACTGAAAAGATAGTCAAAGATTTGGTTAATAGCTCTCAACAATGTTTTCATTTTCTTCTAGAAATTACGCTATAAGGAATAAAACTATCTTTATTAATCGTGAGTTTCTTAACTACTCCAAATTGTATTTAGAGAGATAATTGATGTGTTTGATCATTAAAATACTAACAAAATCAATAAAAGTAAAGAACAAATAAAATATGAGTTAAATTGTGAGTAAAATAAGCAATTTTATTGATTTGCCTAAAATGATATTTACAAGAGGTATTTATACAAAATGACATCAAAGTTGATAAGTCTTGTCAACCATGATCATGGCCATCTCTCGGATGATCATGCATTCCCAAGTTTTTCGTCTTTTTCTGTTGTGCTTGTACACTTCTTCTCTCTATCTTGATAGTGCTCCATGATATATAGTTGCCTGCCTAACCTTTCCACACGTTGATTTGATTATTTGATTTAAAAAATAATAATAATGAAGCTAAATTATGTGCTTACTCTGAGCTTGAAACAATCTTGACGTATAAAAGATCAAATATGTCCCCCTCTAAATTATGTGCATTCAAGTTATTCTAAATTACAATTTTTACACTTGTCTTCCCATTTTAAAATCCCTTAATTTCGGTAATTCCTTTAATTTTAGGGAGGCACTTCAGGCGAAAGGCACCTGCCATTCGACCAATCAAGTAGTGCACGTGGCACTTATTTGAAAGAAGAAAAAAAAGCTTTGTAAATCCAAAATAACAAAAACGCAGTCGCGCCTCCTTTCTTCCACATCTCAATAGTTTCAACCACCACCACTCCTCACCGTCGTTGAGGTTTTTCTCCCTTTCAATAGCTGTCATCAACCATATCTCAGTCATCTACTCCGACGACTACCGCTATCTCGACTCGTTGCCGCACTTCGCTTCTTCCTCGCCGTCTCCATCCATCGTCGTCGCACTGGTATTTTCATCACTGCCGATTTTGGTTGTGGTGGGTTTCTAGCGTCGGAAAATCATAATCTCCTTGAAACCATATCTCAGTCCAATGGTGGCGGACTAGCGGTGATGGTGGTGTCCGATGATTATTTGGAGATGGTTTGTGGAAGGAACCCATTAGCGCGTGGTGATGAAAGTGCAATTTCTTTTTGTTGTTTTTTTTTTAACAAAAA
>Ga0209282_1001477_pt1 | contig 12959 bp, 11 predicted proteins | sample Mtrugardesep15_FD_187529 | JGI IMG/M metagenome (GOLD analysis project Ga0209282, IMG submission 187529) | Root nodule microbial communities of legume samples collected from California, USA - M. trunc garden sep15 (SPAdes) (version 2) | ecosystem: Host-associated > Plants > Roots > Nodule...
TTTTTTTTTTTGTGTGTGTGGGGTGGGGTGGGGGGGTTGCAATGCTTATATGGCGGAGTTGTGGGGATGTGTTTGAAGGGCTTCAATATGCAAGGAGTTTGGGTATCTATTGAACTTCATGTGGATTCGGCCATAGTGGTGGCGATTTTGGTTAAAGGAGGTTGTGGTAGTCCCTGTGGGAGGTTAATTGTCTTGAAGATTCATCGGCTTCTCAAGTTGGATTAGGGGGTGTTGATTCACCATTCTTATTGTGAAGTTTACTATTGTATTGATGCTTTCACAAATTTAGGGCGGTCATTGTAATCTAGTTTGATGTATTATGAGACATGTTCGTTTTAATTGAATTATTTGTTGTTAGCTGATGTGCTGGAGATTTATACCCCTTATGTAATTTCTGTGTGGTTTTTCGTCTTTGAACTTATAAATGATTGATAAATTGGGACGTTTAATATATTTATTAACTAAGTTTATCACTTCATTAACCCCATGTTTGAATTATATTAATCAATTTAGGTGTCTCAATTGAAATAAAGTTTCTAAAAATGTAGGAGGCATTTCTGCCACTTTGGTTCCGTGGCTGGCTTGGACTATTGCTTGGTGTTATGACTTGTCCTGTCAATGTGTCTCATATTAAGTGAAGAAAATGATAGTCATGTGACTAATGCGTTGTTAGTTGCTGTATACACTAACCAAATGAATGAACCTTAAGTTATACGAGGATTATGGTACTAAAGTACAGCAGTGTATATCTCTAAAATAAATGTATGATTGATGTGATGATGCAACATAGTGCTTGTTATAGAAATATTTGTATCCATATTTTTTCAACAATTAAGATGCTTGCACCAATAAATAGACAATATATCTAATGAATTTATGTATTTGTCTTCCACTATAGTCACCATACAAACATGCATGATTGTGTCTAATAAGAATAAACATTGTATATAATACGGTGAAGTATTGTTTCAACTTATTTTTAATGTCTAATTACTCTTCAAATATGATTGCTTCAAATAGAAAGAAACGCGTGAACTCATCATAGAAACATTTTGATTGAAAAAAGATTTCTTGCAAGAAAAAGAAAGTGAAACTTTATTATTAATTATGACAACCACATATAGTAGTGCATTCTTATACAGCAAATCTTGCTAAGTAGGGCAAGAATATTTGTAGAAAATTTCATTTCATTATTAAAGGAAAATCCTAAAGCTAATTGTATCATCATCATATACACCACTTTTCCAACGGTGCTAATAGAATATTTCTTCTCCTAATGAAACGGTGCTAATAGTATCTAGTAATTGATAAAGTGAACAATATATACATTTTTTGACATATTAATCTTCTCTTTCTAGTTGTCTTTAAGCAAAGCAATAGTTCCAACCTTTCCTTTTGGTATTCACTATCAAAAGTCGTGATTGGAACATGTCATGTTCCAAATGAGGCCACATCTAATTACTCCGGGAACTATATGATATTTCCATTAATAAAAAAATGCTAAGGAAATTTATTTGGAGGTGAAGTGTTGTACTTGGATTCTCGATGCAAGATGTGAAAGCAATGGCCACAGCAATATTAATTGTTCAAATGAGATTGGGAAATTGATTATATATGTTTAAATTGCATCAATTCATGGAAGTAAAAACAAAAATTTGGAGGATTAAATTGTGTCCAAAATTAAGATAGAACAAATACTATATGGTAAAATTTCTAAAAATCGAAAAATGTTTGACAGTTGTCACCGTTCATCTAAACATACATTAATTAAAATCTTTAAATCATAAGATCAAGGCTTGACAGTTGTCACCGTTTATTCAAACGTACACTAATTAGAATCGAGATGATTGAACCTTTGATTTAACATCAAGTCAATTTATATTTTTTATTTCCCCTCTTCAATTATCCATTCCTAAATTTTACCAAACACTTATTAAAATATATGAACTAGATATATTAAGTTGATGTGCATACACATATATAAATGCGCAAAAAAAAGGAGAATATCGAAAAAATATTGAAAAATAGTATCATTAATATCATTAAAAGAAAAAGGACAAACTTATCATATGAAACTAGATAACCACAAAATGCTTGTCCACACAGTGGAGGTTGCAAAACCTTTGGTCGAACCCTCCTATACATGATGACTAATATTGAGGTGTATATAATATATGGTTTTCCCATGTCCATATCCACCTTTATATAAATAATTAAACTTAATAATTAGCCATACAATTATTGCCTAAAGGCTAAAGAATTAATTAGACAATAAATAATTAAACAATATGCTAAACAAATTAATCATTAATTATAAAATCACACAGCTTTAACTAGAATGATCTTAATATATCTTCAATCATTTCACTGTTTGATAGAATTCTTGTTAGGAACTTGAGAAATCATTCTTGTGTCTTGAGACTGCTTTTGATATTTTGAGTATGAATTAGATCTTCCTTTCTTGTACCTCCTTCTTGGTTGTGTTGCTTGTGGGATAAAGACTCCTGTTCCTTTGCTTTCTCTTCTAATCAAAGCTTGCTCATAGAAGAAATCAAACTGTGGAGGAGGATGAATTACTCTAGTGAAATCCTGCAAAATGAAATTAGTTTAAGTTTTATTATTTTGCATGTAAAGAAGAAGGGAATTATTTTTTAATTAAAGTTACACTAATAATCATTAAACAATTGTCGCGAAAAGAATTTTAACTCTGTTTCTTGAAGTTACAACGTCAAACTCTTACCACTAATATGTCATGCACAAATAAATTCTTTAAAAAAATGTCATGATGGAAACTTGGAAGAAGGATAAAAGGGAAGAGAAAGAGTGTAGTAAATAAGTATGTAACTATGAGGGGCATGTATTTAATTAATGAGGTGTAAATAGTAAAGAACCTGAAGAGAGTTTGCAGGTTGAGAAGCAAGGGGATCTTCATCTTCATCCATTATTAGAAGAGCAATTTCCTTGCTCAAATTTGCAAAAAATAAATCATCTTCCATTTCCAAAGCAACCTCCATGTTAATTCAATATAAAAGATTCTCTATGAAACCAAAAATGTATTTAGTTTCTAGTCTTAGTTTCAATTGTGTGTATGTATCTCTTTTCTTCTTGTGTCCATAATTTGTGGAAGTTTAGTTTTATATAGAGAAAAAGGTAAGGATGGGTGAGTTAAGAAATATTGGGTGGTCATGTGGGTTAGTGGGACCCATGGTCACAGTTGCTTAGCTAGCTGTGGACCCCACAAGTATCATGGAAATATTATCCTAAATTGATTGATTAAAAAGATATGAAAAACAGCAGGCAAACAGCCCATGTCCAGATGATATCTGATCCAAAAATTCAATCTCAAGAGAGTGAGTACACATATTAATTGGTTGTGATGTGAATAGACTTCATTCTATCTATCTCATACTCATCTCCTTAAACAGTAAGTTATGGCTCAAAATATTCAAAATGTATTATATGCGACAAAGGAAATTTTGTACCAAAAGATTCTTATCTGATTTGCATCTTCTCATGTTTTTTTATCATGGTTAAGATAAAACAATGAGACAAATATTATTTGTTTAGTTCAGTGGATCTATTATCATCTAGATGTAACTTGCAATGAGGGTCACCTCTTATTAGAGTCGGTGTAATAGACTAGAAACAGGTTATAGGTCGGTAAGTAGAGATGCTTTTTAGTTAGAGGTACTTAACTCAATTCTTGGGAAACTTTTTAAGCTTTAGAATATTTTCGAAAGTGCAAGACAATTAGGGTTGTTTGCTTTCTAGGGTATTTTGATTTTGATTATTCATTACGAGTCTTATTAACGAGTGTCTCAGATGTACTTTTTAAGCATTTTAAATTAGAAAATTATTTTTAAAAAAAATCAAATAATTTAATTTCTAATGTATTAAATACACACGTTTTTATAAAAATTTGCCTTTTAATTATAGTCCTTATAAAAATGATGGTGTTAGTCGTCGTAAATATTTTATATTTTGCTTTCGATCGTTGTTGTTTTGTTTTAGACCTTGCAAAATTAAACCATGTTGAATTTGGTAAAATATTTGATTTTATATTTGTAAGAACTAATACCAAAATAATATTTTTACAAGGACTCAAATTAAAACGCATGACATTTATCGAGATTATTTGCATGTTTAAGCCTTAAATTTAAATAAAACGAGCATACATTACTACTCCTTCTGGTCCTTTATACAAGAAACAAAAGACACAACTTACTTACTTTTAATATTCTCTTAAATAATTACTCTTGATTCCACCAACTTACTTACTTTTAATATTCTCTCTCATAATAAATAAGGGCACAAATAAAATTTAGCTTCAAACACCCTTTAAAATTGGTCAATGTTTCTTATAAAAAGGACCAAAATAATTCTCACTTTTGTATCTTGTATAAAAGACCGAAGGGAGTATTAAAAATACAATTGAATCAAAACTCTTAATTATCACAATGCCATAGAATTTCTCAATACTATTTTCTTTTTGAAATACGAAATTTGATTAAGGATCTAAATCTCTAACTAAAATTATAATATTTATAAATAAAGTTTAGATTAAAGTAGCTGTGCTCTTGGTATACACTTTTGGATTGATTATATGTGAATGTGAGTGGCAAGTGAGTGTCTCAATTCTCAACTTGCTTTGTCCTAGTGTGTGTCGGTGGTCACGTGAGCTTCATAAATTTCAGAATTGTTGTCCAAATTCCAAGTCACGATAGATACAGATGTTTTTTTCTTTCTAAACTCGCATTGGAATCGATTTAAGAACAAAAAGTAAAAATATATTTACTATATTTATTTATATACTTTTTAAAGAAATTATACCTTTTAATTTCTTTGGCAAGTGCCTCTAAATTCTAAAACATTTGTTAACTTTCTCTTTCTTTTTGATCATTTCCCTTTATTGTCCAAATAGTGCATGGCAAAAATTTATTCTCAAATAAGGAATTTAACTTGTGATCTACACATCATCAATCTTATAACCTAATACAATATACTTGCTTAATCCTCCTTTTGACTTTAACAATATTTGAGCATGAAAGGATCCTATGAATTATTTTCTTTTTTTATTACGGATTAACTAGTTTTCTAAGAGCAATGTTTAAGATAGCAAGTGATAAATTTTTTAAATTTCATGTCGGAAAAATTAAATAATTGAAAATCAGCATATTCAAAAATGTACGTACTAAGAAAGGGAAAATGAAAACACAAGTAGTCAAAGGTTGTCAAAGTAATAGGAAATTCTGCTGTTAAGGAACCTTTACAACACTTGTCCAATAACAAAGCAACCTTTACAACGTAAATGATTCGAGCATATATAAAAAGGTAGTGAGTAGATTTCACACAAAATGTGTATACACCAGTGTGAATATAACGAAGTCAAAGATACTTATGCATTGGAGCAAGGAAACATGAAGTAGTTATATGAGTGCATAATACTTTTTCTATAGGAATATATAAACAAAATTTGTTATGCAAATATGATTTTAACCAACATTTTCCTCATCAATAATTTTAATTTGATACATTACAGTGAACTTTCATCTAAAAGAGTGACTAAAATCATCAACTAAATCGTATTCATATCTCTGGTGCCTAAAAATTACACTGATTGCTAGCTTAAAAATGTCACAGTACCCAGCCAAACAGCCAATATGCACAGTCCCCGTCGAAGATCTTCGGCTAAACCTAGATTCTACTCGTTACAAATACTCTGAGCAGAGGAATATGATATCTTTGATGCAAGGAACACATACTCTGTGTCTTCAAACATATAAATGAACAAAATAACACACAATAGAAAGTCTTCATTCATGCTTCGAATAAATAGTACATGATTTAAGCATATAACGAATCCATCAACGCAAGCAAAACAGCATTACACATTATAGAATTAGAGAGCATACAACTTTTACTAACAGAAAACATACGAGGCCAACTTGATACAGTTAAAAGTACAGCGTAAAATGACTAATTCAAAATTTAGGATGCTAAATTGCAAATAATAATCATTTACTTACAAAGTCTGTGAGAAACGAGAAATGAAAACTAGTCAGCGAGATATACCACATACTCTCTATCCCACTGGAGATGAAAATCAGAAACCACAGTTGAAGAACTCATTTAACAGAGTATGAAGTTCAGAGTGCATCAAGTGCTTTGAGGTGTACCTGTATGAAGAAAAAAATTATCAAATTCACAAACAATACCCAGCATGAAGAAAGTAACACCCAATTAATCTTCTATAAAGCCCTAATTCATTTTGCAATAAAATGTCACTTTCTATCATGTGCATGTTTATTTATTTACAGCATAGACGGACGACAATCATCATTTTACGAAAGAAAACTACAGATAATAATACCATTAATCATTCTAGACAGTCTACTTCACATTCATAAATTGGAGTGATAACAGACGTTCTGAACAATCTCCAGAATACTGAATACATGAAATTCATGGAGACAAACATTAAAGCAAAAGTAAATAAGAACATAAATAATCAATTCTTCATTTAAATGTAACCAAACCATTCTTAAACTGTAACCAAAGCCAAAATTTATAAAGTCGTTCTTAAGAGAGTTAGAAAAAATGCCTTGATATAAAAGTATTGTTTCCTAAATCAAAGGGACCGTGCAAACCAAATTGTCAAGGACTAACATCCAATGTACACTTACACTTAAGTAGTCATGTCCAAAGTTTTTCTGTAACAAAATTCAAATTTGGCACTTTTGTTTGACGGTTGCCATGTGAATGCTTACAATTAGAAAACATTTTTAATTTAGCCAAAAAAACTGATTCCATTATTTAGGAGTAAATTCCCAACTTAGTTCCTCACTTTTCTATGATGTGTAAATTCAGTTTCCCACTATCATAAAATGTTAAGCTGGTCTCTCACTTAGCAGAAAGTGTGTCAAATTAGTCCATTTGTCCTGTATTTGTTCATCGCTTGGATTTCATAGACACCAAGTATTTAATTTCATGGACCAAAGTATACACCAGATATGAAATTTCAGGGACAACTTGATACTCAGTATGTAACTCCAGTGACAACTAAGTGAGGGACTGATGTGACATTTTGTAAAAGTAGGGGACGAAATTGATACACTATAAAATTAAGGGAGCAATTGGATATTTACTACCCTATCTATAACTAGCCTTCCCTCTTTTCTCAGTCTTCCACCTTATTTTTATCAACTTAAACTGACAACAAATTTTAGAAAATGAAAACAAAATATGTTTTTTTAAAAAGTAAACAGACACTTACACTTCCTTTGCTTGTGCCACTTCTCTATACTTCCATACCAGATCCACTGGAAACATAGTGCTGCTATACGCATTATTCCAGCAGTAATAACCTCAACAAATGCCATTAAGAATGACCTCTGAGGGGATAAACCTGAAGTTGCTAGGGATAACGCAATACCCTCCAAATTGCAAGAAATGATAAAACTGCCACGTCTTATGCCATCAAAAGCTTTCTGAGCAACTTCATCGGCTTTCATAAAACCAGAAGAGGCGGCAATGATTTTGGTGAGCTCTGGTTTTTTCTTATTTTCTGCAAAAAGAACCTTTCAGTTTGTACTTACACTTGGATTACATTACAGTATACATAGATTTCGCAAGAGATGGCACAAAATGGTACTTGGCATGACAAAATCAGAAAATTTAGGACTAAACTAACAATATCCTACATGACAACATACTATATACCCAAAGACACTCACGTAATATAAAAACTAGACTTAATAAGAAGACAATATATATTGAACTACTAACAAATCATCTGACAACTGATGCAGAATTTGTTTCACAGATTAAATAATTTCCGATGAGTTAGATATTCAAGCACTTCACTAGCAGGCCCTGATTCCACATCCATATTGAGGTTGAACTAAACTAACGAGTTGTTTAGCCAAGGTTACTTACCTCATTTTCAATGTAAAATGAACCTAGATCAATTAATTACCGAAAGTAATACTAATATGGTAGATCAAATAAGCTCGAGTATCCAATTTATTACCTTCCACAAGTCCAGGGGTATCCGTGTCTGGAGGGAATATCAGAGAGACATGAATATTATCTCCTATAACCTCTTGTTGCAATGCTTCTGCTAAACCACGGAGGCCAAATTTACTGGCTGAATAAGCTACATAACCATAAATTCCCACCTAAACTCCACATTAAAAAAATAAATAAAAAAACCACATCACTAGATCATCTCTTGATCAACAATCAGAGTTATAAAATTTGAAGAGTGTACTATGAATACTTCACCACAGTAAAAAAAATAAAAAAATAATGAAAATAATGGTTTTGTTTGTGCCAAGTGTTGAACTGATATGCTAAAAGTAATAATAGTAAAAAACAGCAGCCCACTCTTATAACACTTCGATAGCACTGCCTATAGACAAATGCTTCAGATGATATGTTTTGGATGTTGGAATGCAAAGGAAGTGAAGGGAAGAAATCAAAAGAAAAAGAGAAGGGGAGATGATAGAGCACCAGGGTCCAGTCCGTGTGAGAGCCCAATCATTGGGCCCAATTCACACTTGCAGTTTCTAGAAGGTTGTAGGAAGTGAGAGAATAAAGGTTATTAGGATATTCCCTGAAATCTAGGAGAATTTCTATTATAGAGAGGGAAGGTTAGTGAGTGATTCATTCAAGAAAGTTGTTAAGAGTCAGTTAGGAGAGTTTTCTCTCTGGTTTAGGAGCCTAGCTCTAGTAGGAGTTCATAGAACTCTGGTGTACTTCTGTTTTTTCCCATCTTTCCACCATTGCAAGAGCTTTAAGCTCAACCATTTGCAGAAATAATACTCAGTTCTTACCTTTATTTTCTGGTTTCTATCAGAAGACAACAATGGATAAAATGGTGATTTTCATTCACATGAAAGAGGGTTTTGGAGGATCATATGAAAATACCTGGTTTGCTTCCCCCTTCACGAAACTCTAAAACAGGAAGAGAGTTTACATCAAAAGCTTACCTTATCCTCCTTACACACATGGCCCCTTGGAGATCAATTTCTCCAAAACGTCCCCAAGGGTTTAAGACATCATTGATTACCAAGAGCCATATTTTAAGTACATACTGAAAAATAATAACTTATATAAGTCATAACCTTGGGGGTTTGGTATAGTGGGAAAACAACGGTGTTGATGGTCACTAACATAACATGCAACACCATTGGAAGCAATATTTTACCCCAAGGGAAGTGCATACTTGAAACAACAACGCTGGCAACACCATCTTTCCACCATGTTCTCTATTATTGAATACAGTTCATGTTGGTCTGTCACTAAACCAAGTTGATTTCATTCTTATATATGTAACTCATTTTTAAAACGATGGGACGGGATCAATATGAATTCCACGGAATAATAAACTATATTTTAGAATAGTTTCAAATAGTAGGTGTATATCTATATCCACATACCACATTTGCTGTTGAGTTGTTGTAGAGCGTGTTTGTGAAAGCATTTTCCATTCAATAGTTGCAATTGCCACCGCAAGGGCAATATGAAATCATTGAGTTTTTTATTTTACAGCAAATATCTTATATTATTTGCCAACATAAAGACAATATAATTATATTGATCATGCAATGTAGGGGCACTCCCTATCCGCTTTAACAAGTCAAGTCTAATAGTATAGTTTACAAGCTCTAGTAACATTACACACATATTGTGCAGAAACCAAATGGGTGTCAAATCAACTTCTATAGCCTAACAGATAATCTATTAACTTCTTCCAAACACAGTTAATGACAGAAAGAAAATGTGAATCACAGTCATAAGTCTTATCAAATTATAGATAGTTTCTTTGGCTTGTGCAGACACAATTCCACTATAAGTGGTCTCAAAATTGTCCAATTAACTCATTAGTTAGCAGCCAATCGATATATAGGGAAGGTACAGAAAATGGAGTCAGCTTCACAAGTCACTACATGCTCAAACCACCTAAGCCTATTTTCAACCATATTTACAACTATAGGTGCTACTCCAACACACACACACACACACACACTCCCTCTAATAGTGTCATTTCTAATCAAATCCTGTCTGGTCTTACCACACGTCCAACGCAACATCCTAATCTCTACTACGCTTACTTTATTCTCGTGTTCGACCAAAAAAAAATTAAACTTTACTTTATCTTTTGTTATAAAAATAGCTTATACACAATTCGAATTCCATACCTGACCAGCTTGTGATGAAACAAAAGCAATAGAAGCAGGTAAAGTATTTTCCCTATTCTTCATTTGCGGCAAAGCAGCTTTAATCATATTCAAACAACCCATCAAATTAACATCAATCGTAAACTTGACATCACTCAATTCCATTTTCTCCAATTCCAAAGCATAAAACACACCATGATTCAACAACAACACATCAATGGGTCCAGCTTCATCAACCGCTTTCTTCACAGCATCATAGTCTCTCACATCCGCCGCGAATATCCCTACTTCGACGCCGGTAGCGTGTTTGACGGAGTTCTTAGCTTCTTCGAGTTTTTGAAGGGATCGTGCCATGATGGAGACACGTGCGCCATCGGCGGCGGCGCGGTGGGCGAGGGCGAGACCGATGCCGCTTGAGCCGCCGGTGATGAAGACGTGGCGGTTGGTGATTGGGATCTTGATGGGACGTGGGCGGACGAGGAAGTAGAGGAGGGGGAGGAGGAGGAGAGGGAGGAGGACGAAGAAGGAGAAGAATGCGTCGGCCATTGATGAAGCTTCCAAATCGAAATCAAAACTTTGGACAATTATTTAATGCTACTTACTATACACCATTAATAATTTGGAATATAAATTGAATTTGTATTGTTTTATAAAACTATTGTTCAAGTGGTTTATAAGTTTGAAATGACATAAGTTATAATCTACTTGAATTAACTTATAAAATAGTAAAAATAACTATAAAGCTCGTGAGAAAGTCACATTTATCAAACTTATATTTTTTAGTTAAATAATCTTAATACATAAGTTATAAGTTTTGTCAAAATAACCCTTTAATTATCTACAATTGATTTTGGCTTAAAATGAATTGAAGATATAATAATTTTTATTTGAATACATTCATACAAAAATAGGTTAATAATTTTTTGGCTTAATTACTCTTTTGGTCCCTTAACTTATTTTTTGGTTTCGTTTTGGTCCCTTAACTATTAAAAGTTTCAGTTTGGTCCTCTACTTATTTTTGGTTTTCTTTTGGTTCCTTAACTATTAAAAGTTTCGTTTTGGTCCATTAACTTATTTTTTGGTTTCATTTTGGTCCCTTAACTTATTTTTTGGTTTCGTTTTGGTCCCTTAACTCTAATACATTCATCCTAACATAAAGGACCAAAGTGGTTGACGAAGGAAGAGTTAAGGGACGAAAACAAAACCAAAAAATAAGTTAAGAGACCAAATTAAAACTTTTAATAGTTAAGGGACCAAAACGAAACCAAAAAATAAGTTAAGGGACCAAAAGAGTAATTAAGTCTAATTTTTTAGAATATGACAAACATAAACAATGACATTGTTTTAAAGAAGCATATTTTTATCCCCGTGAGCTTAGCTCAGTTGGTAGGGAATATTGCATATTATATGTAGGGACTGAGGTTTAAACCTCGGACACCTTATTTTTTCATATTTAAAATGTGTGAGTTCTAGCCACTAGACTATTTTTTTTTGTCTTAAATGAGCGAGCACTCCATAGACATTGATGTTTTTTTTCTTTTGACGTGACATTGGTACTTCACAATGGGACCGTTGATTAGTTTGATGCAAATAAGTGAATTAGAGTAGCAAACAAAGTTATCAACCGTGGTAAATTGCAAACAACTCAGCAAGCACAATATCATTAGAACCTGCAATGGCACTTGAAAAACCAGCAATTTTACAAGGCATGTAAAAAAATTAGGTTTAATTACATTTTTAATATATAATCACAATGGGAAAAGCTTTGGGTTTGAATCAGCAGCATTATATTCTAAGTGTGTAGTATGTTGCAAGTTGCATTAATAAGAAGTTTCATATTTGAGAAACAATGCATAAAGTAGCTCATTCCATGTATCAGGTACACCAGGAAGACACCAGTGGCTACAATCTTGGCGATTTGAAATTGCATTAGGACCCAAATAATATTTAGATAGATGTCCATCTTTTCTCTGACTTGTCATCTTTGTTACATTCAATACCTTGAAAACTTGGGAAGTGTTTTGGTGTGCTAATATTGCAGAATTGGCAATTTTGAACTGTAACCAACTATCTTTAGGTACTGATGCGGACCCCTGTTCTGGCATTGTTTCCAAATGACATTTTCCACCTTTGTTCCAATCTCCACCTCTGTAATACATATCACATATATTTAGGTTTTGAACAATTTTACACATATATTCGAAAGTTTGTTCTTGGACAATTTTTCATGTGTTAGTCTAGTGGTAAGAATTTGATTTTGTAACCTTGTGAGATGAAGTTTCATTCTACTTGGAGATAGTTGTAAATCGAACATTATGACTATTGAGCATTTTATATTTATAAGTTAGTAGTATGGTCATTTTAGGACATGTTTGATGGACAAAATAAGAGACATGATATAAGAATTATATCTTATCTTATCTTGTCTTTATTCAATGTTCGGTGACACAACATGATATGAGAATTTTTTTTTTTTGAAAATAAAATGAAATATATTAACTGAACTTCATAGTCAATCCCGCATAAGGAGTGTTAGAAAAAACTAAGAGGAAAAAACAACAATTGCATCAAGGATCCAATAGTGCACGAAATAAAAGAGCCAAAAGACAAGCTCTCTAAAAGAAACACAAAAAAAGACTACATAGTTACACCCGGATCCGGATCCTCTCAATCCGTCTTTTCTCTCAATCCTCTCAACAATAAAATCCAAACATTAGACTAATCCAATGGATGGAAGATTGAAAGAACAAATGATTAAACAAAAACACATTGCACAAA
>Ga0209282_1001478_pt1 | contig 12958 bp, 8 predicted proteins | sample Mtrugardesep15_FD_187529 | JGI IMG/M metagenome (GOLD analysis project Ga0209282, IMG submission 187529) | Root nodule microbial communities of legume samples collected from California, USA - M. trunc garden sep15 (SPAdes) (version 2) | ecosystem: Host-associated > Plants > Roots > Nodule...
CCAGTCAAAATTCGATTGAGAAAAAAAATTGCGTTGAAATCAACATTCAGAATATCTATGATTTTGGTGTTTACGGTTTTCAGTGTAGCACATTATATCCTCCAAATCTTCTTGACAATGAAACACATTCAACAAATTAAAAAAATTTATACTATAAACACTTTCATTCAATTCAAATGTTTCACCATTAGAAATTTTAAAAATAATCCATAGATTTGTTATAAGTGATAACCAATGAACAAACATCATTTTTCATCTACTACAATAATATTCATTCTTAATTTTGAACTCACAATAATAATATTCCTTATAGTAAACATTCTCATACAGACCATATTATCCTAAACCTAATACTAGAAGAAAAATTAAAGGAAAAAAAGGAAGAAAATGAAACATAAAAATATAAAGATTAAAACTTCAAAAGTGGAAAAATAAGAATCTACGTAACATCCCTAGGGTTTTCATTCTGTCTTAAAATAAATCAAAGTACTAAGCCATATATGTGGAGTTTGAAACTTGTCTTGGGGTTAATAATAATAGGGAAGAACAAAGAAAACATAGATTTCAAAAGTGAGCATAATAAAGTTATGTCCTATAGTTGGAATTTGTAGTAGCTGAAGAAGAGTTATAAGCTGTAGAAATATCTGTCCAAGGTGAATTAGTAGCACCACCACCAGCAGAACCATTCCAATATTGTTCACTATTAGGATTATTATTATTATTATTGTTGTTGTTGTTGTTGATCATTGCCAAGAATTGTCTAGATTGATTCTCTTCCATTTTCACACTAGAATTAGTTGATAATACCTTAGACACACCACCATATACATGGGCTTGATCATTAGCACCACCACCACCTTCAAATGGATACAACAATCCATGTGAAGAAGAAGCTTCTAAAGTTGACAAGAAGGGAAATTGGTGAGTTTGTGGCATCCTCCATTGCTCAAAATTACCAACAGGTAAAATCGAAGTGGAACCACCACCGTTGACAGCACCGTTACCAACGTTTCCACCCAAAGAGCTTCCGATATGGAAATTTAAGTCTCCAACGCCTCCCATTGGACCAGAAAAACCATAGTTTAGTCCTATTTCACTTAGGTGATCACCGAGATGATGCAAAGGAGTCATGAATCTCATCGGTGGTGGCGTTGGGGAGCTAAGTACCGCAGGAGAGTTATTTGTAGAGCTAGTTTGGCGGTCTGAGCTAGCCGGCGACTTGGAGGTGTTGTTGCTGCTTGATTTAGACCTTTTGTTTCTTCGGCAACCACCGCCAACCGGGACACTTCTAAGGGCACCGCCTCTTGTCCAATACCTTCGACAGGCCTTGCAGAAGTGGCGTGGCTGCGAGAGACTGTAGTTGTTGAAGTAACAAAACTTTGTGTTGGTTGAATCACACCTTGGACATTTTTGTGATGGCTCTTGCATAGGTATGTTTGCCATCCTTGCCCTATCTGCCATCGAACCTGGCCTAATCGAGCCTCCATGAGGTTGCGATGGTGTCAGGTTCGATGGTGGAGGCTGTGGTGGTGGAATAAGTAGAGGAGTGTTAACACTAGTGTTGGCCACTTGATGATTTGGTTGCTGCAAAAAAGGAAATAAAATTAATGGTAAAGATACATAAAATCAAATATTTGGTATATTCAAGAGAAGGGTATAAACAAAAGTAAAGCTCGAATATTTATCTTTTCAGTTTTTTTTTTTTTCCCTTTCTTTTTGAAACCTAATTGAAGAACTCTTGTTGATTTACCTGTTGATGCCAGTTGGCTGGATCCATATATGGTGGGAGAGAAGTATAAACCATGGTTATTATTCCTCTTGGAGCTTTATCTTTTGTAAAGGTTGAAAGGTTTTTAGGGAGAGAATAGTGAAGAGAATAACTTCAACAAGTTAGAGAGAGATTGTGTGTGTGTTTTGTTTGTGGTTGAGTTGAACATAGAAGAGAGAAAGAAAAAGCAAGAAAGCAAGAAAGAAAGAAGAGAGGGATCAAAGGGTTAAGGAGGTGGTGATGAGAAGCTAAAAATAAAGGAAGATGCTTTTGAGTACTTATATACAAAATTTTGTGTATTTATTTTTTTAGCTAATTATTTTTTCCCTCCCATTCCCCGATAGCTCTCTTTTTGTTTTATTGCTTTTCAGGATTTTGAGAAGGTGATGTTTCTTAACCCATAAGCTTCTTTTTTGATGCCTTGTAAGTACAGTGCTTCTCTCTCTTTCTCTCCCTCCTTGTGCATGAAAAAAGCTAAATATTGAGCTTGATATGTCATGTTTTATTATAATAAGAGAAAAAATAAAATAATAAAGATAGGGTTGTGTGTATGCTGACCAACCTATACATTATGCTAGCAATTTGAGGTAGAATGGCCAACATAAACTTTAATTATGATTCTACTATAAAATAGTATAACATTAGTTGGTGAATGAATGATAGATTAAGGTAAAGAATGTGGTTCATATTTTTAATGGTTTTTTTATTTTATATATATATTGGAATTGGAATGAAATAAATAAAGGTGGTCTATTTGTGCTTTTAGTGTGTCCCGACCAAGTGAACCTTTTCTTGGTCTCGTCTGTTCCCTTCCCCACTCTTCAATTTCTTTTTGCATGGAAATATTTTTCCTTTGCAATTCACGCGCCACCATGTGAACAAACCAGTCAAACTCATTTTTAACTTTTTTCCTCATAATAATATATATAGTTATAGGTAAGTGTAGGGACCCACTAATTAAGCGGTAACTATTTGCAACTTGCAAGTGTTCATCTAATGGATAATAATAAAGGGTAAATTAGTTACTAATGGTTGGTCAATGATTGCATGAATGTTTTGTATCCAATATGTATAAAGAATGGGTAAAAAAATCTAATGTATTATAGGATGAAAAAAGAATAAGTCAGTTTGGAAAAATTATATGGACATAATTTATTAAATAGATCTGAGAAAGAATCAACATGAAAATAAAAGATTTATGTTAAACAAATATTGTAGTTTACGTCTTGTTATTTTTAGAATATCTCTTACTAGAATACTAGATTTGAAATTGACTTCGTGCTTAGGTATTAAGGTCTCTACAAAGTGTTTGCAGCCACCTTTGTAGGGTTTTTTTATTAGATCGAATTTGGTAGTATCTCAAGCAGGTTGATTTGGAAGTATTACTGTGTATGGAAAAAAAAAAATATCCATAAATATTCACTAATATTCTATCCCAATAGTATGTGGAATTTTAGATTTTGTAGTAATTCTATATGTGGATTTGCCAATGATTAAGTATTTGAATATTAATTAACTTATGTAGAAGTTTATCAAGTCTTTTTCAAGTTTCTAATCAGTGTTACTACTCAGCGGTGGGAAATATGGGACACTGGAAAGGGGATATACGAGTTTGGGATTGAGCTCACTCCAAAGAAGGCAATTTTTTGTTTGAGAGTGGGATTTGTTCTCCAATCTAATGGCTCTCCTTATTGGAGCTACTCTAGTTTTAAATGAGGATATTTAGTGTTGGGTCTGTGATCCTAACTAGTGCGATTTTTTTGTAAGATCATTTTATGTGGGAAATTGCTCTTCTTCCATTGAGTTTTGCTCACTCCCATACACTTTTCAGAAAATACTCCCAGCGTGAGTTAAGTCACGCATGTGTATACGTAACGTAAGTTAACTCACGCTTGAAGGTCAGCTTGAGTTAACTCACGCTGCTTGTCCTTTTAAAGGTCAAACAACAGCTCATTTCTTCATTTTTTTATCTCAAATCTCCAAAAACTCTCACAAATCAACCAAATCCAAAATTCTTTCAACTTCAAATCCAACAACACTCCAATAACAAGTAAGTTTTCATAATCTAACACCATTAACCTTATATGTTTATATGTTAGATTTTTCCTCTTAAATTAGTTTTTTTTTTAGTTTTAGGGTTTGTTTAAATTTTGATTTTTTTGGCAAGAAATGATACAATATTTACATGTATATGACTTATATTGCTTAATTGTTTAGATGTTTGCATGTTTATGTTGTAGTTATGAGTTTTACGGTTTATGTATAATTTGCACTCCAAGTGTTTGATGAAATGTTTGAATGAGTTCTTCATTGATTGTTTAATTTCTTATGATGTAGATTTGAAACAATGGACAATTTGTTCAAAGCTCAAGTATGTCATCAACTGAACGAAACCAATTAAGGACTCAACCCTGGAGACACAAGGAGTGTGGAGGATTCTTGGTATGCATGTCCCGGTTATTTGCAGACCAAAAAGATAATGCTGACAGACGGCATGAGGAACATGTTCTCCAGATATTATCAGGAACACATGTTCCCGAGGATTGAGATGGAAGCTATGTTGCTGAGATCATTTGAAGATATTCTCAAGAGTTTGATTTTGTCAGAAAATTATGTATAGGTAGCATCATTATTATGTAGTGTCTTTATTTTGGTGGAATTTAAGTTTAATTCTTGTTAGTTTGGTGAATATGTCAGTGTTGAAGTGTCTTATACCTAGTGTATAGATTTGCATGATTCTTTAAAAAGTCAAAGAATGAAGATAACACAACATGTATTTTACCAAATCAACTATATATGTTTTCACATCGAATTCCATTGTCTAAGATGAGTGTCACATATTGGAATGCACTTCTAAGATGTTGTTTTGTGCTTGATCATCATCCTCTGTCAATTGAAACTTGTCAGTTGGCAGGGCAGTAGGATTAAGTTCAAAAGAATATATTAGGATGCACCCCTTTCTGTGATGACTCATCTTATACGAGGGAATTCGATGTGATAATCTATATTCTTGATTTAGTAGAATACATATGTTGTGTTCTCTACATTCTTTTGAATTTTCAAAGGAAGCTGTAAATCCCTACCCGAGGTATAAGACACTTCAATGCTGACATTTTCGGTAAACTTTCAAGAATATAATTTAAACCCAACATCATGATGATACCACATATATTTAGGGAGAATTTAATATAATGTAGATAAATAAAATTGTGTATTTTTTGAATCGATTTTGTGTACTTGTGCAACTTTATTCGAATTTATTCAATACGCAACTTTATTTGAATTCGCGTTGGGTTTAATTAGTCTTCGAAGACTTTATATTATTTAGATGCCAAAATCATAAAATAATGCAAATATAAACAAGAATAAAAGAACAAAATTGATACACATAAAATCTCATTTTATTATTTTATCGATACATTTACAATAAGATATGTTTCTTGTCTAGGGAGGGGGGATTGGGGTAAAACTAAATCTGCTTCACGAGAAGATTGATGTGATGGGGTAAAGCTAAACTAGTGGGGTAAAGCTAAGAGAAGGAGAAGGAGAAATAGATGGTGGGGGAGAAGGGGACTCGGGTAAGGTATGTTTCTTGTCTAAGGCGAAAGAGACCTTGATGGTCAACATTGCACCAAAACAAACCAACATGACACCCAGACAAACCACATTTCTTTGCATTGTGTTTCCATCTCCATGGATCGTTCATACAATCCCTGAAATTTTCAAAGAGACCTCTTTCTATGAAAGGTCAACGATGTAAAAACATTGTTGTTGTATAAGGAAGAGGAGGCGAGAGTGTGACATAATGGTGTGAGAAATGTTGAAGGTTGGAAGGGTATTTATAGGGGGAATGGCTTACATAGGTTATAACTACACTAAATACAGTCAAAAAACATGTAAAAAACGTGTAAAATCAAGTTTGGATGACCGACCACCGACCAAAAAACATGTTTCATGTGCTCAGACCACTGATCAAAGCAGCATGAGTTAAGTCACGCCACCGACCAAAGAAGCGTGAGTTAAGTCACGTTGGCTATAACACGCGTGAGTTAACTCACGCTGAAAGTGCCTAGCGTGACTTAAGTCACGCGGGGGTACTTTCATCCATTCAGTTGGACATGAGCGTTTTTTGTTGGAAGAAGAGGATTTTCCTTTTATTTGGTGCTTGTAGAAGCCTCCCAATTAGGGTCTGCTTTTGAAAAAAAAAGTCTTCAGATTTTGACTAAATTTTAAAAGTTAGGCTCATTCAAAGTAGTTTTTTTTCTCGTGGAAGTTGCTCTTTGATATGGTTTCTACTTGGTTTTTGACGTCGTAGGATTATAGTAGACCTTAATTGTACTACTTGTGTTCTGTGTGACACTTTCAACATCAAAAGTGTTTAAAAGTGTAATATTAGTGAAATTACACAAAACTTTTATTTTTTTAAAAAAAATATTCACAGTGGTTGAAAACATCACATAAACCTATGGAATAACATAAATGAACTTGTGGAATATCATGAAAATTTAAAGAGTACAATCAAAATAGTTTGTCACATTGTACAAAAGTGACTTTGAACATAAATTGAAATGTCACATGCGTAAGTGATAATAGACTTATTGACAATGTAAACTAAATGTAAATTTACTGTGAAGGTGTCATGCCAATTACTCATTCTCTTTGCTTCAAACTCCTCTTCACAAGTTGTCATCCTATTATCCACCCGCACAAAGAGTAGTGTGCAAGTAGTCATATGGGAACATACGAAGTGAGTAATCATTTAAAAAATATAATCAGATGAGATAAAAGCATATCAAATACACATAATTGTCATAAAAATCAACCTTTGTTCTCATCTAATTATAATATGAGAAGTTATGTGGAGCATACGAAGTGGGAACATACAAAGTATTTGCCTATAAATACAAGAGCTTTCATTCAAAATTTCTCATTTAGAATTTGACGGTTCAAAAGAAAAGGCAAACACTTGGAGCATTCAAAGCAGGATTCTTTCTCCTCAACCTTTGTTCTCATAATATGTTTTATTTCTTTTGTAATTTGTATTTAGTTGTCATTAATTAAACTCCCATTAATTAGGGTTCTAAGATGAATGTTTGTTTAATCGTTGGATTCTTTTAATTTATTTCTTTTAGTCAGTTAAGTTTAAGATATATTTAATCTTTGTATGCAACATGCATAATGATTTCATAACCCTAGGGAGTGGGACATACGTAGGAAGTGTGATTGAACTTAAAGTGAGTCCATATTGGTGTCTGACTTATATCAGAATTGTTGCATATGAATTTCTTCTTCCCCCTTAGTAAGATAGGGTTAGGCATATTCATTTAATCTACTAAGTACAAGTTAGGGTAAGTGGTGAAGTTCTAAGATTCATGTGTAAAACTGGTTCCTTTAGATGACAACTTAGGAATATCTACTCTATCTATGCTTCAATTACATGTGAGAGTGTAACTCCCCACCTATAATTAATTTGTAGAGCATATGGAAGCCTTGAGGATTGATGACCATTTTCCATATAGTCTACATAACCTTTAGGTTGATTGAGGAGCAATGAAGATGGAGCATCATATGCTATTTTTGACTATGTTTTTAGTACTTTTCTTTGCTAACGAAGAAAACAAGATGAGAATTAAAAAAGTTGTCAATGGTTTGAGGAACATATTGTATTGTTTTCAATCGAGTCATTGTAATTCACTTTTATCCTAAATCATGCAACTCCATAGGTGTTTTGAGTGTTTTGTAGCGAGAAATCATGTAAATCGACAAATCAGGACATCACGTGAAGGATCAAGGATATGAATATTGAAGATCAATGGTTCTTAGAAAGTATTTGAAGAAAATACAAAGTGAAAAATTCATTTCAAGTTTCTAAGAGTTTCTAGACGGAAGAATGATCGAAAACAAGATGAAAACACAAGATTTCACACAAGGGCTGCCTCGTGCGTCATTAGCGCATAGTCATGCGCCTCCTGCGCCCTTATATGCGCCAATAGCGCATGTCTACGGGCAGTAATTGCCTACAACTTGTTTTCCAAGCTAAAACGGTGGAAAAAAGCCCAGTTTTCTTCTCTTAACCCCTAAGTAATCATTTGCTATAAATAGAGACCCCTACACACATGTTCAGAAAGCTAGCGCTTCAAGGTAAGGGTCAAGCATCAAAGATCTAAGGGAGGATTCCATCATCCTCTTGTTCTCTCTAGGGTATGTTTTTCTATTGTTTTGTTATGATGTTTGTTGTCATGTCGAACTAAACCTCTTTGATTAGGCTTCTAAGATGAACCCCTTATTATTTGTTGGATTCAATTAATAAAGTTTTCTTTTAGTTATGTTTTCTTGTGTCTGATTTAAAATAGTTTTTGCATGTGCTTAATGCTTTTTCAATTGAGAATCTATATCGGTAATCTTGAAAATTGATCCGTATAAAATTAGTAGGATTGACAACCTGAAAGTATTTCTTTGTTCGTGGCGGTTCTGATTACTTATTTAATAAATATGTTAATGAAATTCATGTTTGAAATCTAAAGTTTTCTACTATCTTCTTTGGGGAACGCCACAATATAACTAGGTTAACTTGGAACATACGTTGTCGTAAGATGTTTTAATGAAGTTTTTAAATAGGGGAGCCTCTAACATGGTCCTCAAATTTAAAGGTGCACCCATGGTTCTCTCTAATTGACCTTCTATAGCATGTTTCACTTTTTTTTTTCCATGGCCCCATACAAGGTAATTACATTTATGCACTTCTGTATAATCCCAAAATCCCTAGGCTCCTTCCTTCTTCCTTTATCTCTTCTTCACCTTCACCGTCCATTTAAACCATAAATTTCAAGATCAAAATCATTTTGTCCTAGAGCAATTATATTGGTTTGTTCGTCAATTCACATCCAAGATCCCAATCACTTCTTGCTGTGATAGACAAAAATGTGCTAATTTTTTTTTTTTTAATGAAAAATATGTAGGATAAAAGTGAGATTTAGAGAAATTGTGGGTAATGTGACCATCCATTGAGAGTACATTTTTCATGAAGGAAATCAATTTCCTTAAAGACAAATCACCTAAGACCTACTTTTAAATGTCGTATTTCAAAATCATTTTTACGGTGAATTATAAACTGTGACATTATAAACTATTGTCACTGGAAAAAAAAGAAGGTGATAAACCAAAACAAGATAAGATCCAATATGGGTCCCATTAGCTTGTCCATTAGATTTTTTATTTTTGACTGGATGCTCATTACTAGTTGGTGTAGAAGAAATCAGGTTGTATATAAACTTTAGAAGAAGAAGGAATCGGGCTATGAACAGAGATAAATGATATTGCATCTAGATACTTTGGTGTTATATGGAGGGGCACAAAAGTAATCTTTGCAGTTGTACTTTAAAAAAGTTTTTTTTGCTGTGTGGGTTCATTGAACAGTTTTTATTTTAAAACCTGCTATTGAAGGTCTTTTGGAGAGGAGCATTGATGGACCTTTAAAGTTAAGGACCATATTAGGGACTCCCTTTAAATAGGCTTAATAGCAGTTTTAGCCCCCTAACTTTTCCCAAGTTGCGATTTTGGCCCCCTAAGAAAAAATTACAAAACCGCCCCCTAAGTTTTTCACATGTGACAGTTTTGGCCCCCAAGGTCAATTTTGACTCAGTCTACGCTGACGTGACACCCTAAGTTAGGTGCCACATGTTATTTTTTTTTATTTTTTTTGGCCTTGTGGGCCAAAACTGCTACAGTTGCAAAACTTAGGGGGTGGTTTTGTAGTTTTTTTTCCTTACGGGGCGAAAACTGCTATTAAGCCTTTTAAATATTAGTTTCAATAAATCATTAGTAGTCATTACATAGCTGATTGTTTTCTAAGTTAATTCCAACAAAGACGATGGGGGGATTCAAGGATTCCTTAATTGATGTTAATTATCTGAATCACCAACCTAACTTGCACTGGACAGGGAAATTAAACCCTGTAACTCTATTCAAATATCTTTTAATTTTACTCTTTGAAATAAGTTTTACTAAGTTATAAGTTGAATGACAGTCCCTGTGGAGAACGATAAAGTTACTACATTATTACTTGTTACGATTTGGTGCACTTGTCAATTTCGTCCATCAAGCAATATGACATCTGCAGGGACGTTAAAATCCTAGGAATTAATCACTTAAATAGAACCCTTACTTCATAATTGATAACTATTTGCATTAATGCCAACAAGAAAATAGAGGGAATTCGAAGAATCCTAATCGTCGTTAAACTCTACATTAAAAACCTTTTAATTTCAACAATAAACTCAACTTTTTTGCGCTATCAAATCAAACTTGTAAACTTCCCCCATTTATTTTCTTTTTAGTTTACTATTTTTATAAGTTTAGTTAGTTGCCTAGTCAAAACGACAAACCCTGTGGAGAATATTCTAATTTAATATTCTAAATCAATAATTAGAATATTATAAAAAATATTGAAAATATGAATAAAATGTTGTCCTAGGATTAGACGTCGTCAACTATTCATTCAATTCGTTCTTTTGATCAATTATATACTTTCTAAAACTCAATTATATTTCCACCTAATCATCATCATTTGTTTCCATGTATAAAAAACGACACAAAATTCATTGTATCAATTAACTTCCGATGCAAAACAAAATAGCTAGTTAATTTAGTGACATATGACCAGACAGTGTACATGATTGTAAACATATCCCTAGAGATTAGAATCTACAAATGATTTAATTCGGATATCTTAGATAGAAAGTCGATCTCTCGCACTTTATAAAACAAAAGTTTGTTTTTGGATTGTACGTCGAAAAAAACATTAAATATAATTAAATCATAAACAATATCGAAGATCGATCGTATATAATCATCAATAACAAGAGTATTGCATTGAAACCCTATCTAACTAAACCTATTCACAACACAAAGAGAGAATTAGTTACCCATGAGTGGAGTAACTAGTACAAAGATGAATGAAGGAGAAACATCCAGATGCTTGAAACCAACCTCTAAATGCCCAAATGATGAATTAGTCACCTCTCTCTCTCTCTCTCTCTCTCTCTCTCTCTCTCTAAATTCCCAAATGATGAATTAGTCTTCTAATTTTTGAAGACAAATTAGAAGTCAATTAAAGAAGTTATCATTGGTTTGAGGAATTTTTTGTATTGTTTTTAGTGTTTTGTAGTGAGAAATCATGTAAATCGATAAATCAAGACACCACGTGAAGGATAGAGGATATGAAGACTGAAGACAATGGTTATTAGGAATTTTCTGAAGATAATACAAAGTGAAGAAAACTCATTCCAAGTTCCAATGCATTGCAAGGCAGAAGAACGTACGAAAAATATATAAAAAAATTAATGAGGACATTTTCCTTACTTTCAAACTTTAAAAATTATAATTATAATAATAAATAAAAAAATCAAAATATATAACTATAATCATACATTAATCGATTAAAGTAATAAGTATTATTAAAATAAAAAGGGAAAACCAGCCAATTTCATTTTATCGCAGGTTGATGTAATTTGTTGATTTGTCTTTAATGTCCAAGATCTATCTTTTTACCACTAGACCAAACATTTACAAATGTATTACATTAATATATTATTTGTTTATTTTAATTTTTTTATGAAATTTATCTCATTCTTATGAGTGTGTGTCCATGGGCGGATGGACCATATGGTTTGGTGTGACTATAGTCACACCAAATTTTTCCTAAAAATAGACTTACATGTGAAACAAGTCTACAAGATAGTTGTAGAATTGCAAGTTTAAAAAAATTGGTCAAACCATCTGTGATTATATATACTTGGTGTTGTTATACGTGCTTTTGCATCCACGCCACTATGTGTTTACAGGATGGGTCGGTTTTCATTGTAATCTATTACTCGATGCAATGAAGTTTCGTTAGGTTGGATCAACAAATAATTACACGTAACTTTTTTCAAAAAATCTTAAAAATATATATAATTAAATGACATTATATATTATAAAAACTTCAAGACTTTGACTACATTCTACTGTTTAAAATTTGAACACTTGAATATAATTGAAACACTTTGAATGTCTATAACATGGACCGAGTATTAATAGTGTGAATACTAGGTCAATGCCTAAAAGAAACATGTTGTATAGCTCAAGTACAATGTTAAATGAGAAAGGGTGGATACATCGCCGTCTTGATGTAGTAAAAAATAAACAAGGGCCTCAACATCTCTGTGAACGAGTGTCGGTAAAGAAGTTAGTTCACGAAAGTAGGACCCGTTTTAGATCATGGAATAAAGGCATTCTTACTTGAAACTAAGTGGGTGGGTGAAAAGGCGAAATAATTAGATAGTTCAAGATTTAAGCATTGGTACACTAGAAAAGTTAGATCAAGAAATGGTGTAGGCATTATTGTGGATAAATGATGAAATAAGGATATTGTGGATGTAAAGAGGACAAGAGATTGGATTGCAACCCACAAATTTTTAGTTGAATAAGACATCTTTAATTATTATTATTTTTGAAAGGAAATAAGACAGCTTTAGTGTTTACGCACCTTAGGTAGGGTTGGAAGAATATTCTAAAGTAAAATTTTGGAAATATTTGAAAGGCTTAATTCAAGATATACCATAAGAAGAAAATATTTTTCTAAAAGGGGGTCTAAATGTGCATGTAAGGAGTGTTTGATAAGTTTTGAATGCGTGAATGAGGATATAGCCTCGGGGAGATAAATGCATAAGGTAAATCCATCCTAGATTTTTTGTTGTCTTTTCATCTTACTTTAGAAAAACAAAAGGGAGTCTAATTACATACAAGAGTGAGATGTCATGTTTTCATATAGATTTATTTCTTATTAATAATTATGACGGAAAGATTTGATGAATCTTAAAGTTTTACCAATAGAGAGTTTGACTATCCAACATATAGTATTGGTTATGGATGCAAGGGTTATGAGAAGAGATAAGCGGAGATGCCACAATTGGGATACAAGCATCAAATGGTGGCATTTAAAGGATGAAAAACAAAGTGTTTTCCTACAAAAGATTTTAAAGGAAGGTTGTGTCAAGCTACATGGAAGAAAAAATGGTGTGTGGAACAAGATGGCATATGAGATTAGAAAAGTAGCAAAAAAGACACTAGGAGAATTAATAGGTTTTGGACCTAGCTAGGAGTAAAGAATCTTGGTGGCAATAACATGTTTAAATTAAAGTTAGGATCAAA
>Ga0209282_1001479_pt1 | contig 12950 bp, 9 predicted proteins | sample Mtrugardesep15_FD_187529 | JGI IMG/M metagenome (GOLD analysis project Ga0209282, IMG submission 187529) | Root nodule microbial communities of legume samples collected from California, USA - M. trunc garden sep15 (SPAdes) (version 2) | ecosystem: Host-associated > Plants > Roots > Nodule...
TTTTGTTAACTAATGTCCCCAGAACACTGGTAAAGGAAAAAAAAATTGAATTGAAAACATCGTTTTTAATATTTTTAAAACTTTCACTACACAAGACATACATTAAATGAGGCCTAAAAAAATCTTTATGAAACAAATATATTTTAAAGTTTTTTCTTACTAAAAATATACTTATACTTTTAAGGTTGTTACTTTGTTTTTTTTGTCAAGTAACCTAATGACTGTAGCTCACTTAAATATAAAGAAGCCTCTGCATAAAATATGCAATGTCCCTGTCAATTGAGCTAAGCTCACGAGGACTATTAAATAGGATCAAAATAAGTTTTGAAGCTTTCTTACGATAATATTGTTTAGATGTTGGGTTGAAGATATCAAGTGCCTATTAAATATTGAAAAATGATATTTGTACAACTATTTTGATGTAATTTTTGGACAACTTTTTATTTTATATTCATATTGTATTTTTATTCTCTCCCTTCATTTTTCTCTCTCAGTTATTTTTTATTTTTTTTTTGGTCTAGTCTCTCGTTTATTTTTAATCGATAAGAATAGAGAACAATACACAATACGATTGTTTAAAAAGTTGTTACAAAATGGTGGTATAAAATTTATTTCACTGTGGATATTTTTAATACATTATAATATATATTTTTTTGACACAAAACAAATCACATTCATTCAAATTAATAGAGTACATCGATGCAATACAAATTCGCTAAAAACAAAAAGGATGAATCTGTGAACAAACTCACAACATTCATGTAATAGCATAAAACGACAAAGTACATAAGCCTACAAATATGACTATATTAAAATCTCTGGAATAACCATGTCTCCAGATCTGCAACGTTGATGACGTCAAAGTCATTGGTTGGATCTGCACTGGATCAAGGCTAATCTGACAATTTGAACCGAACAAACATCTAAACTAGAGAGAAAAGACAAACAACGTCGCACAAAGACGACAAACAAAACAACGTCGCACTAAGACGACGAAATCACAAAAGGAACACCTAATTCGTTGTGAAAATCACTTGTTTAAATAAAAGGGAAGGAGAAAAATGATTTAGAGGGGTGATTTGTGGTCAAAAATTGACCCTAAACCACTTCTCTTTGGTGGATGAAGGAGAATAAATTAGGGTTTCAGCTGACGGCTCACTAAAGAGATAGGTGCAAAAAAAATACACTATAATATTGTTTAATACACTAATTGTGATTGTTTATAAATTTATTTCACTAAAATTTAAAAATATCATTAATTAGTTTCATTGTGGATATTTAAAAATAATTTTTACTAATATTTTACATAAATGTACATAAAAAGTGTCTTACGCATTTATTTCGTGGACAGCATCGGTCGACCGTAATCTCAGCTTATGTTAAGTACCTACAATCATTTTCCGTATGAAGTACTTAAGTTAGCAATCCAGATTTTTAATATTTGTGGCCCCAGCTCCCCGTTGCTAAGGAGTCAAAGGGACTATAAAAAAGTCAAAGAAACATAATCAAAATCAGTAACTAAATAATTACTATTATTTCTTCTCAAATTTCCAATATGAACGGAGGATTCTATTCCGAGATGCAGACACATAAAATATAGGATTACTTGGTAGAACTCACTATTATTTTCTTTTTATAATTCTTTTAAAAAATTTGCGTGTCTTTTTTAAATTGAAGAAATGGAGAATATCCTAACCTACACAAGTGAAGGGTTGAGATCTTTTATATATTTAATGGACATTTTTATTTAAAGAGATATACGGTACTCGTTATATAAAATAATAATACTATATAAAATATGATATTAAATAATTAAAGATATTATAGGCAAAATATAAATTATTGCATCAAAAGTAGTGAAATACATCTAGTGTCTTAGTTTGTGTAAATGTGACAATTAAAAAAGAATGGAGGGAGTAATATTTTAAAAATAATTTTAAATTAGTCTATTTTTTTAGATGACGACATCCATTAAATAGAGAGGATCTTGTCTCATAAATGAGACAAGTTTTGCATCATACACAAATTATTTTTCACTTCAATAAATTTAACTATTAAATTAAATATAATATAATATAATATAATTTTTTTAGTCCAATTATTGAAAAGAAACTTATACACAACTAAGACAAAATTTTTTTAAGAAATGTTAACCAGTATCTCCGGAGCACTAGTTAAAAATACAAAATTAAAAAAATTGTATTGAGAATCGTGAAAAGGTGAATATTCACCTTTTTAAAAGTCAAAAGGTTATTGTTTCCAATAAAAGTTTTTTGTATTTAACTTCCTTAACTAGTGTCCTAGAGATTTAACTTCTTTAACTAGTGCCCTAAGGACACTAGTTAACAAGACTTTTTTTTTTATATATAGATAGATGAGATGACAAAGTCATCATAAACTCTCACACACGCACACAAAGTGGAGGTACCGGAGTTCGAACATCGGTCATGATGTTCGATCTAACAATTTCGACATCTTAATCAGTTGAGTTAGGACTTATGAAACCACAACTAGACAATTTTATCTGCGCATATTGGAGAAAATCTATGTGTATAATGAATGGAAAGTATAAAATCAATCTAACATTGTATTTGTATTAGTATTTATCACTATCTAAAGCATATCATTTATAATTTGGATGAATGTGATGGGATAGGAGATGGTGAAGGAATGAAAAAACAAATTCAATTACATTAATAAATAATTTGTACTATGTTAAGAGTCCCACATTGAGTAGATTAAAGTGCTTGATGTGGTATTTAAGCTATTAGGTTCTCCAACTTATTGAACTAGTCTTTTGAGTTGGGCTCTCCTCATGGACTTAAATCCTAACATACTCTTACACATTTAAAAATAAAATTTAAGTAATTATATATTAAAATAATATGATAAACTTTAAAAACACCTTTATTAACTTCCATCTTAGACCTCTGTATGTATTGTGTCGAACCCTGAGTGCTCGCTAATAAAAGCATAAAAGATAGTTGCTCTTTAAGCCCTTATGATGCTCAAGTAAAATACACCATAAAAAAATATCTTATGATAAATCATGGGCCTTAGAGCAAAACGGAGGTCTAAACTACAATTCTTGAGCATATTTGGTTGTAAAAAATATGGAAATTATTCAAACTCAATTAACGTCTTTCGAGAGAGGTATATATATATATATAAATATATAAAATTGTTCTTTAAGAACAAATGTCTTTTCTGTCTTGAGTTAGGACACCCTTGTTTCGTCCTAAATTTTTATAGATTATGTTAGCAAGTGTCTTAAGAATTAAGAACACTTCTTAAAAAGACAAAAATAAAAATAATTGATAAATTTAATGACGCAAAAATCAATTTTTAAAATCTTAATGCGATGAACGTACAATTTTCAATATAATTTTTTTTTATCAAACTTTTTATGAAATGTTTGTTGGGTATTTGTTAATATTTCTCAAATTTTATCGAGAAAAGAAGTTAAAAAGAGTTTTGGTGTATTATAGAGTGGGGGTAAAAGAGTAGTAATAATGAAATAGGAGTATGGGGAAGAGAGGTGGAAAAAGTAGTAAATAAAGTCATAACATTAACACACTACACTATACACACACAAGTATTATTATTAAGTGGCTGTCCCTTCCCATTGTCCATTCTTGCCTCTGCCTCACACACATCATACATCTCTCTTTCTCTCTCACTCTCAAATCCGTGATTCCATCAAATTCATCATCATCATCATCATCTTCTTCTTCTTCAATCGAATCCAACAACAATGGCTCTCAGAGCAACCCCTTTCCCTACTCAAACATCCTCCTTCTCTCTCCCTCAAATGGCCAGTCTCAGATCTCCCAAATTCGTCATGGCTTCCACCCTCCGCTCTGGTGCCAAGTCAGTAATTCCTTTTTCAGATCCCTTTTCAATTCATCGTGCATTTCATTTCATCCTCAATTTTTTATTTTTCTTTTATTATGTTCATGTTCTTGTTGATTATTCATTATTTAATTTCTCATATGTATGATATTGAATTAATTTTTGGTTTGGTGAAATGATGGTTGGGGTGGTTCAATTGCATTCAAATTTTGATTTTTTTTTTTTGCTTTGCATGTATAGTCTTATGGTTGGTGAGGATATTCAGGAGGATGCTTGTTTGGTTCAATAATTTCATTTTTCTTACCAACTTATATTCACAACGTTCTTTCTGATTATTTTTCATATTATCACTTGTTATGTTTACTATTCCACTTTTTGTTTTTGCATGTTTCTGTCAGTAACGTATTTAATGATCTTACCCTATGTTTTTTCTCTAGTATCTTCTAATATTCTTAACAAGTACTGCACCTTAGTTTTGTTTTTTTGATTGTATTCTATGGTATAAACGCATATTCCCTAGGTGACTTCACTATAAATTCAATTTCGGAATTTTTTATTTAATTCCTATTCAACATGAATCTCTGTGTATAATCAATTACAAATTTTGGAACTTGTTGGGTCTATATTACCTTCTGCTTGATTTGATTTGATATGATTTCGTTGCTTCTTAGTCTTGAATTCATGCATATGTGAATTTGATGATGTTTACAGAAATAGGTCATACAGTCCCGATGTTGGTGGCCGTCCAATCTCATTAAAATTCAATTTTGTTTCTTTTATGTAATTCTAAAAATGCTGAACTTAATTTTGGACCGTCGATTTTGATTAGACTGTCACCGACTTGTGACTGCCGGATTTGCTCACTGCAGCAAATCCAGGTCCATGTTTACCGATTCTTTTTTATGATCATCTTGTTAGAGCTGAATACAGAGTATTGGTAACACTTCTAGTGATTTGATTGATTAACCTATGCATTTATGGTGCTGGTACGCGTTGCATATTCTGTCAAATTGTCATTTTGATGAACTCTACATGGGAGTTTTGTGATACTGTCTCGATGAATGATAGTAATAATTTAGTACAGAAATAAATTATTTTGCCTGTTAAAAAAATAATGGTATAAATCAATTCACAAACGTAAGGTCATTTGAATGGTGCTGTGCTGTTGCTCTAAAAAGTCATTTTATATTTCTTTGCAGAGAGGTTGAAAATATTAAGAAGGCTTTCACACCTCCCAGAGAAGTGCATGTTCAAGTAACCCACTCCATGCCTCCCCAGAAGATTGAAATTTTCAAATCGTTGGAGGGCTGGGCTGAGGAAACCTTATTGACTCACCTTAAACCCGTAGAGAAGTGTTGGCAACCACAGGATTTTCTGCCTGATCCTTCCTCAGATGGATTCGAAGAGCAAGTGAAGGAACTGAGAGAGAGGGCAAAAGAGCTTCCAGATGATTACTTCGTTGTTCTGGTTGGAGATATGGTCACAGAAGAAGCTCTTCCTACGTACCAAACTATGCTTAATACTTTGGATGGAGTTCGTGATGAAACAGGTGCCAGCCCTACTCCCTGGGCTATTTGGACAAGGGCATGGACAGCTGAAGAAAATAGACACGGTGATCTTCTTAACAAGTATCTTTACTTGTCAGGGCGTGTTGATATGAGACAAATTGAAAAGACAATTCAGTACTTGATTGGCTCTGGAATGGTAAGATCGTAGACATCTATTGGTGATCTTAGGTAGTTTCATAATAAATTACATAATCTTGCAAATGTTAAAGGAACTATTACATCCATAATATAATACAGAGAATGTGCTTAAAATGGACATTTTATCAAGTATCAACTAATGTCTAATGCATCCAGATGCATCAATGTGTCACTGTCAGTATAATATATATTTATGTATTTCTAGAATAAGATCAATCTTCCCTGGAATTCATTCTTGACTCAATATTATGCTGCTAGTTGAATCTTGTCATATTTATTGTTTATATCTCTCTAATTTTGGATTGATGGAAATTGATGGATAGGATCCTCGGACTGAGAATAGCCCTTACCTTGGCTTTATCTACACTTCATTTCAAGAGAGGGCGACCTTTATATCGCATGGAAACACAGCCAGGCTTGCTAAGGAACGCGGCGATTTGAAGTTGGCTCAGATCTGTGGTCTGATTGCCTCAGATGAGAAACGCCATGAGACTGCTTACACAAAGATAGTGGAAAAGCTATTGGAGATTGATCCTGATGGAACAGTTATAGCTTTTGCTGACATGATGAGGAAGAAAATTGCTATGCCCGCACACCTGATGTATGATGGCCGAGACGACAACCTGTTTGATAACTATTCTGCTGTTGCCCAGCGTATTGGAGTCTACACTGCCAAGGACTATGCTGATATACTTGAGTTTCTGGTCGGGAGGTGGAAGGTGGCCGACATAACCGGACTTTCAGGTGAGGGACGAAAGGCACAGGAGTATGTTTGTGGGTTGGCACCAAGAATCAGAAGGCTGGAGGAGAGAGCTTCAGCAAGAGCAAAGGAATCATCCAAACTTGCATTCAGTTGGATTCATGATAGGGAAGTACTACTCTAAGCATATTAAGGATCAATATTAAATCTTCCAGCAACTCTACTTGGAGCAATGTTGAATAGTTGAAAATTCAGTTTGTCATTTTTGTTTGGAACAATTGTTCTCTTGCGTGGTCTGTTAAGCATAAGCAATCAGGGGGCAGCTGTAGTAATAGAAATGCTATTTTTTTTTTCCTTTTCCTTTTAGTAGTGATATGTCTTAAGTATAAGTTGACGTTTTTATCTTGCAATTTTGATGATAAAGAAAATTTAGTTAATGGTCCGTGCATGTGTGTGAAAAGTCCTTTAAAGGCAATTTTGATGGTGGTGGGAACGATTTGTCCTTTATTCTTCTTTGCGGTCACCGGAATACTTGAGTTGGTGTTAGTTGCATGCAAATTTGTTGCTTGTAGCTTCATTGGAATAGGTATAGAAGGTATGCAGCTGCATCACAAATTAATAATTAAGAGCATGCAATAGAATAACAGTTTTAACAACAGGTTGGGGATTCTGGAAATGAGTCAGAGTCTAGGTATGCAAGAGTCAGAGCCTAGGTATGCAACTGAATCATAGGTATTTGGTATTGGTTTAAGTTTGGGGTTGTTATTTGGAATTAGCAATATTTTTAAGTTTGGGGTGAGAGGTGCTAGAAGAACTTGGTTATAAAAAAATAAAAAATAAATGAAAAAAAATTGTAGACTTGATCAAAAATTGGTAAAAAAAAAAGAAACAAGAAATAAAAAGTTGAACTCTTGAAAAATAAAATAAATAAAAGAAAAATAAAATAAATAAGTAGTTTTACTAATATACATGTTATGGTTTTGTCAAAAAAAAAAAATGTTATGGCAAAGAGAAATAAAATAAATACGTATTTTTTTTGTTGTTTTCATGCTTTTTTTGAGCGATCTTCCGTCTTGAAAACTTGGGATGAATTTTTCCCAATTTGTATTGTCTTGAAAAACCTTCTAAGAACCATTGATTTTCATTTTTTATATCATTGATCTTTCATGTGATGTCTTGTTTTGCCGATTTACATGATTTCTCACTAAAAAGACTCCAAACACTTATGAAGTTGCATGATTTAGGATAAAAATGAATTAGAACGACTCAAATGAAAACAATACAAAATGTTTCTCAAACAATTGACAACTCCTCTAAATGACCTCTTATTTGTTTTTAAATATAAAGAAAATAACTAAAAATATAGTCCAAAATATTATATGATGTTCCGTCATCACATGTTCACTAGAGCGGGCAAATGCCACGACCAATATTGCTTGCAAAGAGACTTCGTGTGATAAAGAATAGGAAATAAATTGTGGTTGAAAGTATGAATTGTCTTCTCTAAGTTTACCCCGCTTGAACGAATGAGGGTCTGAGCACCGTCGCGAAAAGGTATGTCATTTTTAGATTTGTGCAAATTATGACCCTTTACATTTTTTACATTTCTTAAGAAAAGTTGTCAGTGTAATTGATGTGTCTGTTTTGTGTTTTAATATTACTAAATTGTCCTTTGTTTGTATGTGTATTAAATTTGACTTTTCAAATTTCAAGATAAGTTAGTAGTATTAATTAAGGGTATGTTTAGAAAAATAATAATAAATGCATCTAATAATTTGAAAAGAGGTTTACATTTAAAGACAAAAATAAAGTCAAATGGATACTTAGATATAGAGACGGAGGGAGTATTTCGTTACTTGATGACAAGTAACATATTAAATTTGAGGTTGTCATAACTTCTCATCAGTTGTTTAGTTTATTTCATTTTGGTGTTGGGTTTGAATTTATTTTTAATAAATTATTCTTGAATTTAATAAGGTTTTTGTTCTCTCATTTTCTTCATTAACCAAAAATATCATGTAGTTTTCTTTTCTTTCTTAGGTTTAATGCACCGCTGAAATTATAAAAGTGCAACATGACCCATGTGCCGCATTTTGATTATATTTCAAATGTATCTCAAATAGTATATCTTCAAATGGAGTCAATCCAACATCAAATGAAAGTTAACATTCATATTTACAACGTTTATGAATACATTTAGATCTAAATCGAAACATAAATGGGTGAAAAAAGACACTTCTTAATGTGATAGGCGCCATAATTGCAACCCTTAAAGTGCCAGCTCTTGGTAACTTGGGCTCCCCAGAAGAAGCGCAACATCCGTATCACGCCTGTTTCACATGAATACATATTTAAGGTTTAACTGCTTGTTTGCTCCCTTATATTTATTTTAGGTTTTAAGTTGGTCCCTTATGTTTTAAAAGTTACAAGTTACTCCCTTATGTTTTAAAAGTTTCAAGTTGGTTCAAAACATTACTCACATTGTAATAAGTTAGTCTCTTCGGTTATTTGACCATTTAAAGACTCAGGTTGACAATATCAGTGATGAAATTTAACTTTTTAGGAAACCAGTTTTACTTTCTTTTTATTAAGCACTATATGATGTCGCGGAAGAGATTATCTTATTCCAACGTGTGTAACATTTTGGACCAATTTAAAACCTTTAAAACGCAAGATACCAACTTAACTTTTAAAACATAATGGATCTAATTTCAGTTTAGAAAATTGTGCTCTAGTAGAGAAAGAGAGAATCATTGAAGAAGTTTTCTCAAGAATAGTTCTTGGATTGTTCTTATAATTCTTCTTAATCGTTATTTGTTGTTTATTAGTCGTAACTAATTTCTCCGATGTTGGGGATGAGTAGAACCAGATGAAAACTTTTGTTATGTAGTTTGATGTTTGATTATTGATGAAACACATTAAGTTCATTTTCTTATCCTCATTCTTAATGCTTTGATTATTTTAGAATTAATGACTTTGTTAATAAGGAATTAGGACAACTGTATTTTAGAAAATTCGATAGTAATTCGATAAATCGAGTCAATAAATTGAGTCAATAGTTATGATCAAGTTGATAACTTCTTATTATTTTAAAGCTCAAACAAATCAATTCGTTCAATTTTCATAATTTTTTTGAAGGATCGTTTAATTTTCACCCTTCTTAACCATTAAATTCAATACCTTTTTGTTTTATTACTCGGTAGTATAATGTGATTCTCAAGTTGGACCCTCCATCTTACCATTTTAATTTTACTTATGATATAAATCTTTACGATCCAAATTACACAATCTTTCATAGGAATCATACAATGTCTATAAAAATCACAGACTTCTTTATGCAATCTTCCTCGGTCTTCTTTCAGGCCAAAATTGACCCTGGAAATTCCAATCAAATTCACTCCACTCCTCAGTGTTGTATCATTCATGGTGTGCTGTTCCGAGCTATGATATGAGCAACAAACTGAGAATAAAGAAGTGTCTAAGCATTTAAGCCACATTCTTTAATTCTGAGTTTGTTGATCGAATCATGACTAGGATTACGCTTATGAGAACTTGTAGGTAATCTTGACGTACAATGAGTTTATCTAATAAAATTAGGTCCCTAAATTGTTTTAATTTACACAGTAAACATTGATTATTTTTCTTATTTGAAATTTGGTCCCTACCTATTTTAAAATTTAGAGATCTGTTTTTCATGATTGATTAGCAAACTTTGATCCAAATTTTGTGATGTTGCAGCCAATAATATCGTCTTACACCATCTTAATATGGCTATTTTAAGATTAGAATTAAGGATTTATGGATCCAGATGACACCAAAGATGCTCCAGCTCTCAATTCTAACAAAAAAACGATTAGAGAATGTCTTTGGTGTCACATGGAAACATGAATCCAGATCCTAAATTCCAAGGAAAAACGATAAATTTTGTGGTAAAAGTAAGAGATTAAAGATGAAAAGGTTTTAAAAATGAATTTAGAGGAATTAAATAAAAGCATTGGTGTTAAATGTAGCGAGATGTTCGAGGCCATATTCAAAACTGAATAAATTTGATAGGCACGGAGAATCGCCATCTATGATTGTTTTTGCCAACCTTCAATGCAATAAGTGCCAATTATCGACACTCTTGCTCTGCAAATTGGCTTTTTTCTTTTTCATTGAAAACAATTTCGTAATAATAGAAAACATAATGAAAATAAGATAAAGAAGAGCAAATTGAAACTTGAAAATATGAACCCTAAAAAAACTAAGGAGGCGCTGAGTAGTTAGCAGGGAAGATTGATATGATTGAAGAGGCTGCAGCTTTTCGTTTTATAGAACGCAAAACCCTAATTTTGTGACCATTCTTTGGGCTTTCACGGGTTTTATTTTGGGTTGTTTCATTTTTGGCTTATGGACTTGGAAAATTTCTCTACCGACCCCCCATTTTTGCTGGAAACGTATTGGAACATAAGTTTCAATTAAAGTTTTGTCTACTAAAATATTTTGGATACACATGATGCTACGTGTCTTGATTTGTTTTGCTACAACCCAAAAATATATTTGAAAAAAACAAAATGTTAAATTCTTTTTCCTTTTCAAGATATTTATCCACCTAGACACGAGAAAAAAACAATCTTTTCCTGTTTGAGTAGTTAAATTCGAAGGGGTGTTTGATGTCTTTTAAAAAAAATAGCGAGAGGATATAAGTAGCTCTCAAACGAAATATAGAGTGATTAAGTTTACCATGTATTGTAATAAAAATATTAAGGGTCTTTCTACCGGTGCCCTAAGAGCATCTACAATGGTAATTCCCTTAATAGGGACTCCTTAAATGGACCCCACATGATACATCACTTATTTATGATTTTTTAATAAAAGTATCTATTAAGGACTCAATGACTCCAATAACAATACACTAATAAAGATTCCAATGAAAAGTACTTAAATAGGTACTACTATCTTTACATCATTAAACAAAAATAATTTACCTATTATTCTATTTTATAAGTGGGACCAAGTAGTACACATTTTATTACTCCTTTTTGCAAGTGGGACCAAGTAGTACACATTTTCTTACTTTTTTAAACGTGAGACCCGTTAGTTACCTATGAGAGAAAGGGTCCTTATATAGTTACCCGTTGCTTAATGGAGACTCACTTTTTCTTCCTCCAATAGAGGGTCCTTAATGGAGAGTGGTCCTTGTTAAGTAAGAACCTCCGATTAGAGATGCTCTAAGGGTAATGGTTAAAGATTTCATTAATAGAAACATTGTTTTGGAAATACAAGTCTTTACTTTTTTCATAACAATAATTACACCATTTTTCGATACAAACTTACTCATTTTAATACTTTAACCAATGCCCCAAGGGCAATGGTTTGGTTTGGTATTAGTAAAATCATTTTAAGCAGTTGAAATTTTAGGTTTAGCATCATGATTCTGAGGGTAACAAAAAGTCTCATTAGATAGTTGAACAAATAATAGCTTACATGAGTCGGGTTGAGTTGGTTTTTACCACATGCATTATTCTACACAATCAAATTCCATTCGCTCAAGTTGAATAAAAAAGCTTACTGTGATAATCAACATAGGTCAATGTTGTATAGGCAGCTGGTTCGAATTGGATCATGAGCCATAAATTTTAAAAATAATTTTTTAAAGTACAAGGGCATTACATGACAAAACAAAATTTAGCATTTAGACTAAATCTCTTCTAAAAAAAAAACATTTAGACTAAATCTTTAAAATTTTACTACTTGAACTAAATTAAAACACTTCTAATTCAACTCATAAAAGTCTTAAACTACCTTAGCAAAAATAACAACAACAAAAATATACAATTTTCTTACAACAGGTTGGACAACAAGGAAGATAAAGTTAATTAATTAAGAATTGATAATGGAGTAACATTTTATTTTATGTTATCTTCACGTGGCAATGACAATGATCAAAGTTTAGAATTAGCAACTTGTTGGAAGGTGGTATTATTTCTGAGCAAGAAGAATTTTCCAGTGGGCAAGTGGTGTGGTGGAAGCAACACAAGAATGGTAGCAAGAGAAGCAGCTTGATCAGCAGTGTGAGTTCCCTTACCTTTTGTCATTGAGGTTTGAGTGAAGCCAGGGCAAAAACAGTTCACACTCGTCAACATGGTATCATATCTCTTAGCCAACACTTTTGAGTATGCATTTAGAGCCAATTTCGATACTGCATAGTCTGTCCAATATGATGGCCACCCTTCACTCTTCCACGTTCCATTTCTCACATCTCTTAGAAATTTGTTCACCATTTCCTTGATCTCTTCTTCCTTCAATTCCTCACTCTTTAGAATTCTTTTCATTTCCACGTTTGCCAACTTCTGCATATAATAATATTTGTATTTAAATTAATTTGTGCATGCAATATGGCATATAATATAATAAATTAATGTATCGATGACAAAAAAGAGAAGGTGTCAATATAAAATTATATTACACTCAAATGTATTATGCTCTTAATATATATAAGCGACCAAACTTTAACTTGGTAAAGTAGATTAATGAATATTTTGGTACTTACATCGAGAGACCCAAGCCTTGAGCTAACATTGAGAATACGTGTGATGGAAGAATTAGAAGAAGAGGAGCAACGAAAGAGGGGAAGAAGTGCCTCTATAAGCAACTTGGGACCATAGAAATTTGTTTTCATGACGTTTTCAGCATGGTCCACTGAATTCTCA
>Ga0209282_1001483_pt1 | contig 12936 bp, 5 predicted proteins | sample Mtrugardesep15_FD_187529 | JGI IMG/M metagenome (GOLD analysis project Ga0209282, IMG submission 187529) | Root nodule microbial communities of legume samples collected from California, USA - M. trunc garden sep15 (SPAdes) (version 2) | ecosystem: Host-associated > Plants > Roots > Nodule...
TAGCATTCCTGCTAGTAGTGCCATCAATGGAAAAACAAGCTTATTTGATGGACAATTTCTGTTCTGACACTGTACCTGCATATCAGTTTAATAGAAGTTAGCTGCAAGTAGATTGAAAGAGGTTACAAGTAACAGAAAACTATCTTTGAAACTATGCTGTTTATGAACCTGTGGTATCAGAGTCTGGTCTTGAATACTTTCTTTTCTTAATACCATCCAAGCAGTGAAAACCACAGCTAGTGGTACTTGAACTGATGAGATAATCCAGTATCCTACACCACATGGTTCCAAAGGAATGATCTGCAGAGTTTGAACAATTGCACCAGAGATTCGTTCATCAAATGTACGCAATATATGGAAAGACGATATATAAGAATCAAAAGTAGAAAGAAGTTGACGAAGTTAAAAGGTCAGAGTTCAAACCCTAGCGAAGTAGAAAATATTAATATAACAAATAATATACTAGGCCCAAGTTGGTTGACAGAAGCATATTTGAGGAACTAAAAAGTAAGGAATATTAGTTAAGACTAAAATAAAATTAGAAAATTAGTGAAGGGACTAAATATGTAATTTAGCCAAAAAAAGTAAAAATAAAGTAGAAGACCAGGAATAAAGTACAAGATCAAGATGCCTTATGCAGTACAATAGTATTAGATGAGATGAAGTACAGGATCAACACTAGTCATTATTAAAAAAGACAGTTTCCAAATCTAGCAAAGCTTTTGGATTCTGTACTATACTATCTATTGATCTTTTGGATTCATGAAAAGAAGCATATTTTTATTTTTTCCTCCTTACTTGTGATGATTAGTAATCACTAATCAGCATGGATTGTCTCTATCTGATTATTTTAGTAAAATAATAATCTAATGCTCACTTTTCCACCATAAGTGTTTCCCTAGACTCTATCATTAGTGTTCCGCGTAGGTATCTCAGCCGGGGATCTAAGGGATACCAAAGAAGTTTTAAGAATGAGATCCAGGATTCGAACTCCAAAAACTAACGTAACTACTAATTTACTAACAATTGTCTAAAAAAAATAATATCATTGTTAGTATTTGTTCAATTCCAATTCTAGCATACCAACCCAATCATGCATCTAATTTAAATTTGTTTAGAAAATTTAATAATAACAAGTAGCCTCATGATTGGACCATGAAGGTTGAAGAAAAAAGGGACCTCACCTGTCCATATCCATTGCCACGAATAAGATAAATGGAAAAGAAAGAGAACCAAATCAAGAGTAACACTCCTAATTTCAACCAAGGGATACACAACTTGCTAGAATTTTTTTGAGGGACCATAACAAGATTCTCTTCAACAGTTTTTGACCCATCATTATCTTTGTGCATTCTCACTACCAACCCTTTCTCATTTTCTAGCAACCCTTTTTCAATCTCATCAACTCCAATATTTTTCCTTATCTCTTCTGATTCAGTATTCCAAAACATCACTCCACTTTTACAAGTTTTTGAGGTAGACCAAGCAAGAAAAACAGCAAACATTAAAGTTATCAACCATTCTGGAAAAACAAGGTTACAAATAACACCAACACTCACTCCTAACAACATACATGGTTCAGATGAAAGTGCTATATCATAATCAATCAATGACTTGCCACCAAATTTAGTACTTGTTGTGAACATATAGCATATAACATTTGCAATGGATCCTCCTGTGACCATAAAAGCTGAAATACTTGAAGCTACTTTCAAGTCTAAACCAGCTACAATTGTTAGTATAGGTATGAAAATTCCTCCACCACCTATTCCACCAGCACTTGATATTGATGAAGCTATGAAGCAAAGAATTCCAGCTACCACCAAAGGGACTGAAATTTGCAACTGTGATTCATGGAATCCTTGTGTTACATTTTTTAACTGAGAGATTTTGTCTAGAATATGGTTAATATTGAGTATAGTTGAAAAAGGTTGTGTTTGTTTTGCATTTGAAGGATTGAAAGCAAAGAAAGTGATGAATAATAAAAATATAATACTTTTAGTTCTCATTTTGCTTTTGAGAGAATTTTAGCAATGATAAATGAAGTAGTGAGGTTAGGTGTGTATATGCTGATTGGCATTATATATAGACATAGAATGAGTGATAACAGTACAACTTGTATACTATATGATAATAATTTTAGTGTCTTTACACTTTCTTAATTAATGGCGAGGAAAAGAGAGAAAATAATGCTTTCTTTTTGATTTGTTTTATAGAAAAAAGTTGATATATTATAATAGTAAAATAAAAATGGTGGATATATATCATTCAGAATTGGGTAACATGAACAAGGAGGAGAATGCAATGGAACCACATGTGATGTCAGTATAAAGCAGTTCTAATGTGACAAAAATTAACAGGTCTTTGAAGGGAAAAAAAACAAGACCACGCCGTTGATTTTGATACCTATAAATAAGACACAGTGTGCTAAATTTCCCTACGTCCTGTATTGTTTCGTTTTGGACACATAATCAAGACTCCTTCATTCTACACCATAAGAAAAGTTACTTATTTTCTTTGGTTACAAAGACTCTCTTTAGGAGGAGAATTTTAGGAGAGGTTTTGTAGGGCTTATGTTTATATATTTTAATACATATATATTTTTTTAGAATGTTTGTCAGTATTTGACATGTTTCAGATAGGGTGGGGGAGGAGGGTGAGGCGCGGAAGTGAAGACGGAAGTTGTTTGCATGGTAAGAGGAGCAGGTGGGGGGACTTAGATTATCACTTTAAACCGTGACTTGGTTGACAAGGAAGATAGATGGTTGTGAAAGTTGGAAACATCTAATGCTTTTTCTATTCGTAGTGCTTATAATTTTCTGACTACTAAACCTATTGTTGCTGTTCCGGTGGATGTGAAGTCACTTTGGCATAAGGATATCCTTCTGAAGGTTGTGATTTTTGCTTGGCGTATGTATCGTAATAGATTGGCAACAAAGGATAATCTAATAATAATCTGACTGGGTCTGTTTGGCACTTTATTCATCGATAGCTTGGTATTTCTTCTGTTCTCCCCAATTGTGCAGCGGATCACTTTAATCAGTTCAGCTATGGCGATGGTGGCTTTAAGGTGCTCCATTATGCATCTGATTTGGTTTGCTACTGTGTGGAAAATATGGAAAGAAAGAAATAATAGGATATTCTTTGGTAAAGATTACTCAATAATGCGGTTAGTGGATAAAATTAAGTCACTTTCCTTCTCGTGGTTGAAGGCGAAATTTGTTTATTTTCCCTTCAATTATCATGACCGGCGGCTTAGTCCGTTCACAATGTTGGACATTGACTAATTGCTATTTATTTTCTTGCTTTAGTTGTTTTTTATTCCAATTTTCCGACATGTAAATATTGTATTGACTCTTATGTTCTTCCTTGGCACACCTTGTGCTAGGAAGGACATTTTGATTTGGTAATATATTCCATTTTGGCTTGTTAAAAAAAATAAAATCTGCAAATCGTTTTAAATTTTGATTTCACCCAAAACCGAGTTTACATCCGATTTAATACGAATTTCATACCTAAAAACGTAAAATCATACGATTTTAACTTGTTAACCAACGATTTTGTCAGCCTTGGCCGGGGAGGGGTTTATGAATGGAAGGAATCCAGAGAGTTAATTGAATATTTTAAAATATTATTTGATATTTTAGAAAATTCTAATAACAACATGATAGATGATCATATAATACTTCAAATACACTCTTTTATAAAAAAACCCTTCAATCACACTTTAATTGATTTTAAAAATATATTTTATAGTGTCCGTGATTTAAAAGAGAAAAACAAATCCTCCTCCCCCTTCCGGAATCCTCAATCCAGACATACCCCATGATAAATAAGCTTTAAAGTTCAAATTTAGATTTATAGTAAATAAAGTCTAATTAATAATTATTTAATTTTAAATTATACTATTTTATATATGTATATATATTTGATAATAAATTATACTAATAGAAAATATAACATACTTTTATTGGTGTATAAATTCAGTCTTCAACATAAGCAAAACTTAACTCAACCTACAATGTCAAAATTATTAAGTTGAACATATTCATTCAAATTTAAATCTAAAACCTTACGGTTGTATCTCTGAGTTTCACTAATGCATACCTTTATACATATTGTCATTTGTTTTCATCAGGATATTCTAGGTACGTTCACCTTTATACATATTGTGATTTGTTTTCATGAGGATATTCTAGATATGTATATGCTTCAATTTCAAAAGGATTTTTTTGTGCAAAATAAATTTCAAAAGAAATTTCAAAATATTTATTTGGATATATATGTGATTCGTGAAGAAGATTGCATGCAGATGTCTGTTGATCATGTATTGGATCCTGAATGAGTCAAAACTAGGTACTTGTTAGTGGGTGTGCGGAAAGGTACCTGCACTTAAGGGACATGTATATAGTGGCACGATGACTCATAATGCATGACTAGTTTTTCACAAGAAAAAAGGTACTGTCACGTTTTTTTTAGTAGATTCTGGATATATATCCGAAAATTACCTTACACATTGTTAAGTCTAGAAGAGTTAGGTCACTGGTCACATGAATCTACACAAAAAGACAAAGATCTCTGAATACACTTTTTTATCATTCACCAAGACATTTTAACTGGTTTATTTTTTCATTAACAAGTTAATACCTTTTTAAAAAGTGTATGAAATTTTGGGAAATAACCAATCATATGTAGTGCAGTTCCTAATGTTTCATGAAACTCTCACATAACTGGTTAGTTAAAAGTTCGTTGTTTATGTTTTTCTTTTCCTTTCTAAAAGTTGTTTAAATTATAGGTACTGCAGATGTGGAATGCAGTTAAAGACTCCGCAAGGAAAAATAGTAGGCACAAAATTAATTTGATAAAAAATGTAAATTGAAAGAAACTCAGGTGTTAACACTTAACATAATCATTATATAGCAGATGAATTACTGGGTTTAATTAATTATTTTCCTTTCATTTTGCATACAAATTCTAGTTTCTTTAATATTTTTTATGTTCTTGTTTAATTATTTTCCTAAAATATACTAACTCATCATACATATGAAAAATGCCATGTCATTAAAAATAGAGTGAAAATCAATGTCTCTCACAATTTCTTACTATTCAATTTAATAAAAAACTTAAATTAGTATTGTTATTATTATAATAGAGATAGAGATACTAATAGTAATTTGCCCTAGCAAAAAAAGGCCAGGATCAAGTATGAGCATATCACTTTTTTTTTGTTGTAGAAAACATTTTTTCATTTAAAAAAATACTGTGGATTTGGTGGGTTTTGGAGGCTTGACTAGGTTAGATAACTTCATTTTTGGTATTTATGGCAGCTATTGTGGAGTGGTCCAATATTAAGATTTAAACTTTTAGTAGGGATCAATCAATGTCATACAAAATGGGTTTTTGTAACCTAGTTTGTTATTCTGACTCCAAGCATGTGGTTTAATTTGTTCAAAATGAGAATTGACATTTTCATGAATACGTTAGTTTGTTGGACTTTACGAAGAGTATTTAGATTTGAAAATTGCTCTTCTTTTTTGATTCAACGAGAGTTAACTTATGTTTGATATTTTTCAGCGTAAGTTAATTCACGTTATTACTTTTTAGATCGGTTCAATAATCTTTTATGTTGATTCAACTGATCTTAAAAGTGACATCGTTAGTTATCTTACGTCGAACAATGCCATACGTGAATTAACTTCTGCTGAGTCAAGAAAATAAACAATTTTAATTGAGAGAAGAGCAATTTTCTTTAGATTTGAATTGAAACAAGACATTTATATTTGGATTGAAACATCTCTCTTCACCATATTATTATGATTCATGAAGCCCTGCCAGATCGTTCTTGGATTTTTAGGTGAATGCTTCAGAGGTTTCTTTTACTATTTACTAAGAAGTAATTTTTCTCTTTTTTTTTTCTTCATGTAACCAAAGAAAACCATATTGAACTAATATTAGAGAGATAAAAAAATACTAGCAACCCTAATAACATTGGAGTTTAGTTAGTATGCTCTGTCAATGTACATTACTTTACACCGACAAAGTATATCAAATATTATTGTCTCAACTATTCGATATCGAAATAAACAAAATTTACTCATTTAATTTGCATGAATTTGTTCCCTATAAGAGACTTTACCAAACTTTTGACCTCAAATTATGCCTTGAGCTGAACTCATACATAATGTTACATTTGTTCCTTTTAAATTTTTTTAGAAGCAAAACAATTTTCAGAGTTTGAATAGACTTTAGTACTTACCTCCCGACTAAACTCCAATTATTAGAGCCCATTGCCTCTAAAAACCAAAAAGTTAACCAAAAGAGACCTACTATATTAAAAGAAAAGAGTACATGAAGTATTCCAATCCATATACAAGTAATGAAAAAGTAGATCTATATCAAATTTTAAGCTCATTTTTTTAGGAGAAACTTTTTAAAGTGTTCTAAACATTTCTACAAAAAGATCAATAATAAAATACATGTTGACGTAAGGGATCAAAACTACATGCATATTTTTTATTTATTTTTTTATATACAGAGACGCAACTTTTTCCTATAAAAGCAAATTATTATTATTATTTTTTATAATTTTGTAGAAACAAAAAATATATTTAACCCGTATTTTATCATTTAACAAACAACGACCCTTGTACCTACCGAGAAGCCAAATTTGTTCAGCTCGTGAGTTCCTGAACTCCCAAATACCATATCGCTTACATATGGTTGTATCCAGCCAACCACTGTGAACTTTAGGAAAAATTTACTCATTTTTAATTGTGGCTTGTAAATTATTTGTACATACCAAAAACGTCAATAATTTTACAAAAAAATGTTAGCTATATTACCTTAGCTATATTGTTTTTGAAGGGAAAATATTAACATATTTTGTTACTTCAATTTTCGATTTTTTTCCTATAACAACCTTAGCTATATTACCTCATTAAGTCCATCAATTCCTCTTTGCAACAAATACATAGAGATAATTTTACAAGATAATAATAATTAATACTACTTTTGACAATGACACAAAAAGAAACAAAAAAATTCTAAAAGAAAAAAACACTTAAAAAACTTATTTTTATCCCTCTAGTGCAATGTTTGCATCCGTAATTCGAGCCCCGACCTTACATATATTATGCAATGTTTTTACGAACTGAACTAAACTCACAAAGATCAACGTTCTAATAAATTTCGCTCATAAAAAACAGTATGCGAACTTGGGAAACATGCACCACTCTTAATCATATATGCTTTTAGACCTTGAGGAGGAGCACACTCCTAGGTCCTAAGCTAATACCACTAAGCCAACCCAAGTGGATTGCTTTCTTAATCCACTTAAATATTCAAGCTTGCTAATAATTTTGTAATGACTTTACAAACAGTCTAAAATTAAGAGTATGCTAGGCAAAATTAATATGAAAACACGAGTTATTGAATCAATTTTGTGAGAAATAAATTTTCTCATTTGTCCCAATTTTTCCATTTGAATTAGCTTTTCAAGGTATAATGGGAAGATGCTCTTTTGAAAGTTGGAGGTCATGACTCATGTTCTCTCTATCCTAAAAGTTCCCATTAATATTGTATTATTATGTGATAATTTTAGTGTAATCTTGAATATCCCAACTGGTTCTGCCTCTTGCTTGGAAAGCATGGGTGAAGAAAGCTACTTAATCATTTAAAAAAAGCTACTTTACAATTTGATGCTTTTATAATAACGTATTCTAGATAATGTATAGGAGATTCAATGTCTCCGGAAGAGAATGATCATATGGATAAGATTTAAAATGTCTCTTAGACTAGTGACATGCAGGTTTCCGGTTTCCATATAATTTTTTTTTCAAGCGTGAAATTTATACACCACACATATATTTTTTAATTGCATTTTTATACACATTTTCACTGAGTTGTTATATAAATAAATTAGTGATTTTTTTGAAAAGACCAAAATGAAATAGACTAACAAACTAAGATAGTCCCTTCAACATAAAACGTATCAAAGAGACCCAAAAGTTGATACGAAGTTACATTACAAAAAACCAAGAGAGAAAAACAAAAGAAACTAAGAAATAATAACTATCAAACAAGGAAAGAGGGCTAAGCCTCCAAAAATGATAATCAAAATCAAATGTTATATATTTCAATTTCAACCACCAACATCAAATGAAACCTAACATTTTCACTTAAAGATTGTAAGTAATTTTCCTTGTGTTGAAATATCAAATATACATGCGTTCCTCTCTTTTCAAATAACCAAACAACAGAAAGTCATATAACCTGAAAATCCATCTATAAATTTAGCGACGAGAGAATAAATGATAATTTCATTTTTCATCTTTAAATTTGCTCTTTAATTTCGTTTTTCTAGTAGTATGATATTATAAATTTCATCTTTGTCCTCCCTTATTATATTTATATATAGGGTTAAATAAGTAAATAGTTCCCCTAAATATACTAACATTTGATTTTAGTCCCCCTAAAATATTCTTAAGGCTTTTGGTCCCTCTAAAATTTTTTATTTATGAAATTTGTCTCTCATCTATATTGAGTATTACACTAAAGGAGAGACTAATTTCATAAATGAAAATTTTTAGAGGACCAAAAGTCTCAAGAATATTTTAGGGGGACTAAAATCAAATGTTGCTATATTTAGGGGGACTATTTACCTATTTAACCCTTATATATATAAGATTGTAAAGTTATTTTCAAATTAGCTAGTGTGAAATATAAAAAATAAACTAATTAAAAATAAGGGTCATTATGTACCCAAAAAAGTGTCATATATACACTAGTGACTGAAAAATATAGTTATATATATTTTTTAATTCTATACAACACTGATTTCTATTTAATCCTCGGTACTTAATTGTACCAGTATGACTGCATCGAACACTATTATAACATCAACTAACGATGAAAACTAAATTAAACCTAGTTTTTTTTTTTTAGGGAAAATTAAACCTAGTTTTAAATTTTTCCCTCTGAATGGTAGTATTATAGCATAAATCTATTTGTACGGCCCCCTAAAAAAACTATTTGTACGGCTTTCAGTTTTTTTGGACAAATTGTACGGCTTTCAGTTTAAACCTATATTAATTACCTTCGTATTGATACGTCGCAAACAGATATTTATAGGTTTGTTTATGTTTTTTTTTTTGTTTGAAGGGAGGTTTGTTTATGTTTTGTTCTAAGCTTTTAAAGGTTAATATATAAAATACTACGAAGCATCTGTCACCAAAGAAAACAAAAGCCAACTAAAATATACGAGTAATTAGTTTATATTTTCCACTTGGCATAAAGATGCACATAAAATTATAAAAAAATGCAAATGAAATGTTACATATATCCACTTGAACATATTATTTATCTCTCAAATATATGTTAGTGGAAAACCTGTATGTGATTTGCATGAAAATGATGGAGCTAGTGTAACACAATTTAAATACAATTATCATATTGAAAAGGATCCTAGGGTGGAAATCGACTGCTCAAACAAAGATAGGTACAAAAGTTACATTTAAAAAATTATATATTTTTCAATAAATATATGCTACTTTCTTTCTTATATTCGTGTAAAAGACATGAGATGCTGCAATTTTGCTAGAAACCAAGAAACACATCTTTATAACTTATATAGTTTTTTTTGGAAGTTATCCACCATAGGATAGCAGTAGTAATAAAAGAAAGCAATATGGGTCTAAGATAGTATTAATAAGATTTTGGGGATCAGAAGCAACATTAAAAAAAAAAAAATACAAACTTAATTTTTTATAAGCGATTTAGAAAAGATAATGTTTTTTACACATATGAGATATTTTTAGTTACATATGTCACAGTATTAGGCATTTCAAGATTACTTGTTACATTTGATATTTGAAGAAATGCGTGGGCCATTTATGGAGGCCAACTAGCAAGTCGATCCTGGTTACATTGTGTGGTCCTATAAGGTCTCCTATCCTCCCATATTAATACATGCTGAAGAATGGCGATTTTCTAAGGCCGAAAAATCAAGAGGTTTTGATAGAGCAGGATAATAGAAATGGCCCCAAAGTTAGAAACATAGCTTTGAATGCGGTAAATACTAGTACAAAATACATAAGACATCCTATATATGCTACTCTAGAAGAAATTGTCACGGAAAAAATGTCTTCCACCCAATATCAATTGAGGGTTAGATAGTGGAGCTTCAAAGCCACTCAATAGTTAGGGTTTTATTTTCATGCTTTGCTAATGGCCCATCCTTGCTATATATAGTTATTTTGATATTTTTTTTGTAAAGATATTTTCATGTTTCGGCAATTAACATGTACAATTTTGGGATAATGAATACTATTTGCGTATCAGAATGTTTTATTGGAATAGTTTCGTTTTGATGTTTTGTTAATGAATATGTGCCTTTGTATCAAATATACAAAATTAGGATTATTATATTAGATGTATTTGTTCCGTTTATATTGGGTTCTTTGTTAGTTTGTTAGGCCTTTTTTCCTATTTTGTAGTTAATTAGTTTAACTCCTTTTGCCTTATATAAGTCCACTTGGTACTTTAGATTTGATTGATCAAAAGTTGTAAACAATATTATTTTTGTTCAATAAAGAAGTACTTTAGTTTTTATCCAGAAATAATTTTCTGGTTTTCTTACTTCAATACTTTGTATATGGAATGATACACCAAAATTGTTTTCAAAGTTGAGGTATGTCTAAGTTTCCAAGAGAAAAAATGCATTATGCTAATTCTTCCAGTATTAATTATGTCAAAACTAGTTAAAGCCGATAAAAAATTATCTTCCGATGGGATAAAAAATTAGCTTCCGATGCATATGTTTCAGAGTAAGAAGCATCAGAAGTTATGATGTACCTAAAAGCTGCATACATATCTGATCCATGTTTTCCTATATTTATATCCATCAAAAGTTATTGGAAATTGCTTTTCTTCCATCAAGAATTGCTCACCCCCATCCAAACTGACGAAAATATCTCCAACGTGAATTAACTCACACAGATGTTAAACGTTATGTGAGTTAAGTCATGCTGATTTCAACGTGACTTAACTCACGCAAGTATTATACCCACGTGACTTAAGTCACGCTGAAAAACAAACAAAGTCCCACAGTCACGTTGAAACAAAAACACAGTTCCAAGAGCACAAGAGTTTTCAGGAAAACCTAATTTGGATGTGATAAGATACTTAACCCTAACCTTCAACAAAAAGGCATGGTGATCTCGTCAAGGAATTATGTATAAATCGGGAAACCTCCATAGTTATTTATTCTGAATCAATGCCTTTGCTATGAAGCCGCATTCTTCTGACAAAAAAAAATGCGAGCTTCTTAAATTCAAGGAAGGGAAAAAGTATTATGATAAAGTTGGAAAGGCATGAAAACTTGGTTACCTACTTTATGGTCCACCAGAAACCGAAAATAGACATTCTTTTTAAAAAAGTGAAGAAGGCGAAGGCAAAGATGAAGAAGAAGAGATGAATTTCTTTTTGTTCCAGCGTGAGTTAACTCATGCGGGGGGTAGTTTCATCCATTCAGTTGAGAGGGAGTGTTTTTTGATGGGAGAAGAGCAATATTCAAAGTTATCTTCCTAGGTGATCGGTTCGAAACTTCCGGCCCTTTAAAACAAAGGCATTTTGGAGGCTTGTGAACAATTAAGACGGCCTATAAAGCACTTTTCAAAACATAGTTTCACTTTGGCCCACACTCCAATTTGGCTAGTTTCCAAGAATTTAGTGGATTTGAAGTCTTATATATTCTATTTCCACCCTCCTTGCTTCTCGCACACCCTTAAAAATTTGAAAAATTCCATTGAATTTTAGTCTTTATAATAAAAAATGAGGTTTTTTTTTCTTCTATTTTTGAAGTGCAAAAAATTAGTCGCCGCCGTTTTAGTCACAGTTCAGCCGTGGCTAATTGCTTTTTTCACCAATTCAGATTATAAAATTGGAAAAGACAAGCACTTCAGATTTTATAATCCGAACACGTCCTATACATACTTCAAACCCCTCTTGTGAAAAAAAATCATGGGAAAAAATTGTAATTTAATTTTGATAAATGTTTGCCAACACAAGACTAGAATATACAAAAAAAAAATCATGGAAATTCATTTTTTTTTTGACAAACGAAATTCATTTGTTATTCGCCGGAATTGGATCGCCTCCTGCGCCTTGTTTGTCCTGCCATCTTCCTGCCCAAATCCAACGGCTGAGAATTAAAGTAAATAAAAAAAATATAAAAGAATGGTTTTATGGAGAGAGAGGAAAATTTGTGTCGCGGTCATCTTCAGCAAAACACCATTAGAACTTTGCTTTCTATTTTCCAGAATTTTTCATCAATGGATTAAATTAAAATCTTCTTTGAGAGACACATGCCTTGCACATCCGGTATATTCACCATTGGATGTGAATCACCAATGGATTAAATTAAATATAAAAAAAAACCTGAAAATGGTAGAAATTTTGATAAAGCTGTAATTGAATTGAATAGAGGGGAAAGAAGAAGAAGTCACTGTTTTGTCATTTTATAGAGCTTATGCATTTTCTTTTCTGCAACACCAACCGTCCACCATTTTCACGCTGCACATCTAATCGATTTCTCTGTACAAGGATTTTGACCAACAAAGGACACACCAGTGTCGCCGTAAAAACTTACCCTCAACCGCCGTGCAAACGTCGAGCAGAATGAAGACCATCTCGTCATCACAGTGTGTATTCACCGGCAATGAAAGTGTTTCTTCCCATAATTGATTGCATTTTGTAATGTTTATTTTTTTATTTTTTAATTTCTCATTCAATGTGGATTGATCCAACGATGGGAAAGAGTGAAGGAGAGATGGCAGGAGACAACAACATGAGAGGATCCGGATCCATACTCCCTCCGTTTCACAATGAGTGTCACTTTAGCCAAAAAAATTGTTTCAAAATGAATGTCATTTTACATTT
>Ga0209282_1001485_pt1 | contig 12934 bp, 10 predicted proteins | sample Mtrugardesep15_FD_187529 | JGI IMG/M metagenome (GOLD analysis project Ga0209282, IMG submission 187529) | Root nodule microbial communities of legume samples collected from California, USA - M. trunc garden sep15 (SPAdes) (version 2) | ecosystem: Host-associated > Plants > Roots > Nodule...
TCCCAACATATGACGTGTCATGGCTTGAAATCTGATTGGCTGAATTAAACGACTTCACCGAAAAAGTTAATTGTCCGACTTCTTCGTAGAAGCTCCCTTAATGTATAGGCCTAGTCCATCATATCACTACCAAGAGTAGATTAAGCCTATGTAGTTATACCTCATCAGAACTAATTAAAGAATATAATAAACATGTTAAGATGGCAGACTATAATTTCATTGGAAAGCACCCTAATAGGGAATAAGATCATTGGAAAACGCGCTATTAGAGAATTTCATCACAAGCTAGAATTTCATTGGGCCATCCCTTATTAAAAACTTTTTGAGCAATATTAAAATCAACTTTAATTGTGGTGCCTTTGTTAGTCTAATTTTTGCTTTCTACAGTGATCTTTTTTTAAGGGAATTATATAAGTGTTTTGATTCTCATTTTGAATTTTATTAAATATGGACAGTTGATTAAATGATACAGTATTTTTTACGTGTTTCGTCGACGAGGGACTTAATTGAATCCTTAACCTAGAAAGCCACCTTAAATTAGTACCTCATTTCTATAATATAAGTACTACATGAAAATTAACGAGAAAATTAGTTAAAAAATTTAATTAGTATTGTGTTTTGAAGTGTTTTTCCACATTTATATTGTTTTTTTATGCATGTACATGAATTTATATCCATATATATGTCAATTTGTGACTCTGGTGGAATTTTACGATCCTCTGATTCACGATCTTGTAACTCCACTCCGATCTTTTCTAGAATCTCGATTCGGACTATCTTATTGGTAGGTATTATTCAAGAGTAACAATGTATCATAGATGAGTCAATGGAAGAGTTAGATCGTGCAAAAAAGTTACTAAATTTGTGTAAGCAATTAAAACATCAAAATATTATATATTTCTTTTCAATGGATCATTCTTTGGTTTTACCTTCTACTAGTTCTCAAATTCCAGTGTTTAACAATGTTGGTTATGCACCTTATTATTATCACAATAGTGAAAATAATAATGACATTATGATGAATGCATCATCTTCTTATATTAGTTAGTAACATCGTCTCTCATGATGTTAACTATAATTTAGTTCTTGGGTGTTGTGCTATTCTTATATATGGAGTATCTAGGTACGATAAAGAAGTAAGTATGAGGAAGAAAGAGTTCGATTAGGTAAGAAAGTTATTAACGTTTTGTAGGAAAAATTACCATTTACAACAACAAAATATTCTACCTTACTTTTCAATGGATTATTCTTCGGTACCTTCTACAAGTTTTCATATTCCAAACATTCAACCCAGAACAAAAATAAAGACACTTGCAACTCTACCACCAAATAAGCAGATAATATCAACAATAAGAGAAAAAGAAACCACCTAAAGCAACACCACCAAACTCCCATCTCAAAGGAACGATGAATCGAGTCTACTCCATCAGGGATATGAGACATAGAAGACCAGGAAACAAACCATGGATCCCAACTCAGAGGCGCCAAAGCTAGGCCCCTGCATAGAGGGCTACCAGTTCCAACAGAGTGTTGGTTCCACTACCCATTCATAATGGGAATAAGATGAATCAGATTGCCTTCTAAAAAAAACCAGAACCATGAGGAAAACTAGATTTTGTAAACCAATTCCTCCTCATCTAGAGTTTTACTAAAAAAAACACAAGATTGTTACAGGTTATCTAAATGGACCGCACAACAATATGACATATTAACAAAATGCTACATATAATCTTATCCCTCTCAACTACACCCGAAAATGCCTCAAAAAGACAAACCAAAACCCTAGGCAACCACCCTCCCAAACTTACAAATCTACCACTCCACGTCCCAAGACGTTTAGCTATTAGAATAATCAGAGGTTCCCCGTGTTCTTTCTCTCCTTAGATTCGCCCCAACCGATAACTCAAGTACTTTGAAGGCGATGAATCCAACCCTACAGTGGAGATAACTTTTGACCATGCTCAAAAAATCATTGTCCACATTGACACCCATAATAATACTCTTCGAAATATTAACATGAAGACCAAACACTAGGCTAAAGCAACGAACAATTGTTTTGATGCTCCAACTGTTCCCAAGGGAAGCTTCGCCAATGAAAAGGGTATCATCCACAGACTGAGATTAGACATCGGTAGACCGTCTGATAATATCTGAATCCCCGAAAACTCTTTTATCTCCACGGCCTTTTTTATGGATTTACTAAGGTCTTCCACCTCTAGCAAGAAGAGGAAGGGGGCAAATGAACCCCATGATTGAGACTTTTTGGATGTCATCTTTGAAAAGTACAGATAAATTGTTTCAATGTGATAAACTATTAGTAAAGAGGCCTTCCAAACATTCAACATTACTTTTCAATGAGTCATTCTTTGATACCTTCTGCAAGTTCTCAAATTTAAAATGTACCAATATTTAACAATGTCAGTGACATCATCCCTGATGATGTTAACAACACTCCAATTGATGCAAATTGGAATGTAAATTATATGAATACAACAAGGGATGCACAATTGAGTGGTGACGTAACAATGTCATGGGAGCATAAGGACAATTCAACGGTGAAGAAATGGACTCGAATTGTTGTGTTGATGCACAAGGACAAACTGATCGTGATCATGAATTAGACCTTGGTTTTTATTCTTAGATTCATCAATCAAGCTTATTTTGATTCTTTAGTAATATCTTTTGATTTGGGTATATTTCTGCCTGTTGCGAATTCAAATAAATTGCTTAAATGTGATAAACTATTACTCAACTGAGTACAAATAAATTATGTGTATCATTTCATTTTAGGATTCAACAATAATTTTTTTATTTCTAGATCATACAAGTGAGAGACACCACATTTTAATTCAAAACCTTAAAGTATTAGATATATGGATCTCTTCGCTTATATACCCAACATTTCCCATCATTTCTAATTGATGTGAGATTAATCACTCACACTTAAAACTCAACAATCTCTCCTTAAATGTGAGTCACCCACATCACTAACCTGATCCACACTAGAATCTTGCTTTCAAGGCTCTGATGCCATTGTTGGGTAGGATCTCGCTTCCAAGGCTCTGATGCCATTGTTGGGTTATGAGGGTGTCAGGGAGATCATCACATCTGACTTTGGACAATCATACAAGTGAGAGAAGAATACCACTCTTTTATTGGTGTAGGACATATTATTCACACTTGATATATGAACACCATGCATATTTTTCAAGCTATGAAACTCATTCAAATATTTCGGTCAATCTAAGTTCCACTTAATACAATATGAGGGTGGTAATGACCGATGCAAGAGATATTAGCAGCAATTTTTTGATCCAGATTTTAACTAGTTAAGGAAATATACTTTCACTTTCTACGACCAAAGAAAATTAAGAACGCCCTTAGCTAGTGTTTCACGTTTAAAATTCATGGAAAATTTATACTATGTTCATACTATGGAAAACGAGTATCGTGAACGCGGAAGAAACATATGGTGGTGATTTGTCACTCTCTTGCACCACATTTCACACAAAGAAAAGGAAAAAAACGTTTGTACCAAAAACAAAACAACAAAAAAAAAAGGAAAAAAAACGTGGCATTTCTATCTTCAATGAAACATAAAACACTACACATTCTTGTATATAAGAAAAAAGGTATAAACAAATAGCATTTCCAAAAAATATTTTTTTTTTCTTTTGACCAATTATTTGATTTTTTTATAAGAAAGTATAAACATAGTTTTTTTCATTACTATTTCTATATATGTAATTATTTTTTAAAATAATAATGAGATAATATATAATTTGTAATAAAAACAAGGGAGAAATTATTTTTTTAAACTTCAAATTTTACTTAAAAAAAATACCTCATTTTTTTTTTTTTATGAATAGGCCTCATATGTTCTAGTAATCACACAAATATGATTTATCCTTTTTTTCCAAGGTCATTATTGTGATTTATCATGAACTTGTCGATTGAGCAACTTAAAAGGAATTTGTTGAAACCAATTATAATCTATTTGATTTGACTAATATCGTTGATTCCTCTTGGGCCATATCTAGAATTGTAATATTGTGATGGTTTTACGAACTTCTCCGTTTGCTCAAAAGTCTCTCAGATTTATCGGATCGTAACTCTCTATCACATAAAATCTATCGGGAGATACAATCTGATTAACGTTTTTTAGAATCAGAAGTAACTTCTGACTAATGCATTTTAGAGGTTGAGCAAGCTCACTTTGACCCAACGATCCCAACTACATAAATAGGTTGGATGTGACTGGAACACTTGTTTTTGATAGGTTGGATATGAGTGGAACATGTGTTTTTGGAGTAGAAAAATGCTCTTCAGGCACCAACCATTTGATCACAGGCACCCCAAAATGACGCTTTTATCTTCAATGACAGTTAACTATCGTTTACTATCTACAGTAGTTAATTGTCGTTCGTTATACGACAATGATAGTTAACTTTCGTTCTAGACATGTTTGATATATCAAGCAACTCACTTGTACTACACTATTCATTCACCAACTTTCCTCCCTCTACCATCCCTAACCCAAAAAGTTCAATTTCTTTTATGCAAACGTTTTGTTGTTATGAGCGATAATTATTGTTGAGTTAGTGTACTCGTTGTTGAATAGTGTTTCCGAGTTACAGGTGTTTAGACAGGTTGTTTTGTGACCTAGTTGTGCATTCAAATGCTACAGACTACATTTATCTCTAAATTGATAGATAACTGTCGTAGGTGCCAACAATAGTTAAATACCACTTACGGCATTTTCCTCAATTTAAGGTGTCTGAGAGCAAATAATGGAGTCTAAAGAGCAATTTTCTTTGTTAAGCATGACCCATCCATTATGGGCTTTATGCATAAATAAATCATGCTACAGACCAGCCCATTTCATTTTTTTTTCTTTTTTTTAGTTTATTAATTCAATTATACTTTTTTTTGAGGGACACTTGTTTTTTTGTTGTTTTATATATTTTCTTAAAAAAAAATTGTTCGGTCATCCATCATATGTTTCATCCAACGGCTGAGAGTTCATAACAAATAAAAAACGGCAGTTTTAAAAAGAGAGATAAACATAGATGAGTGACTGAAACGATGGTAGAGACAAACAGTAAAAAAAGTACAGGAGAGAATCAAAATCCCTAAATTTCAACCAAACTCAAGATTTAACCTAAAATAAAACAAACAACCACAACGAGTTGAAAACATATTTTATTACCAAAAAAAGACAAATGGAGTCTCTCTATGGTCAACACATAATAACCCCATTGCATGCACTGCACCTTAATCAAACAACACCTGATCACAGAGGAACACAACAAAAGGTATCATTGCCAACCACAACAATTTTGTTCTTATGTTACAAAACGCATGGTATCAATTCTACTTTTGAGTTTGCTTTTAAACTGTTTGATGAAATGCCTGAAAGAGATTTTCATGTGAAAAAACAGATGGAGCTGACTTTAACTGAACAAGATGCAGCGCATTGGGTTTATAGAGGTGAAGGTGCTGCTAATCTTGTTCTCTCTTACACTGGTTCCTCTCCTTCTTATGTAAGTTCTTTTTTCTTTTTGCTTGTAACTTAATTTTGCTTCAAAAAAATGTTTTTTTTTAGGTTAAGTTGTATTGTCTTAAGAATTTATTTGATCACATTAAACACTTGTATTATGTTTCGTGTTTGGATTGTATGATAGCTTATTCCAATAGAATTTTGTATGATAGCTTATTGAATAAGTGTAAGCACATTAGATCTATTTGGATTGAATTACTTAACCGTATCTACTGACTTAAGCACTTGTGATATTATTTAGAAAAGCTTACTGAAACAGCTTATGATATGTCTATAAACTGTTTTTGGCTTAATTCCGTAAGCTTTCAGGATTGGTTATAGTTACAATATACCAATTCTGTCAGTAGTTAGGAATTAGTTAAGAACCAATTAGGAGTTGGTTACTCAATTGGTTGATGCAATTGAACTCTATAAATTTAAGAATTTATCATCTTTTGTGAATATGATTCCCTTTGAGTCTAAATCTCTCACCTTCCCTCTCCCGAGGATCCCAGTAACTGAGACTTATGAAAATAGTTTATAGCTTATATGAAAACCGTTTGACTTTATTTTATCTTTTATTACGGGAATAGCTTATATGTAAGCACTTACATGATAAGTGATTGAGTCATAAGAATTTGATTATGTTGTTTATCCAAACAATTAAACTGTTTATTCAAATGTGTCTCACTTAGATTGGGAAAGTGATGCGCATTCGCAAGTCTCCAAGGAAGGAATCAGCGTTGCAAGGAGTGAGGAATACCATAGCTCTGACTCCACATGAACGGCTCATCTGGAAAGATGTACCTGAGCTTATTTCCTCTTCAGATAAGGAAATTGCTGGGCAATTATATGTAGAGCATGTCATGAAGCCTTTGCTTGGTTCCAAATATGTTGATGCTGGGGTATGTAGTCGCCGTTTCATTCTTTTCCTGTTCTAAATCAATGTCTGAGGCCCATTAATAGAAAAGTTATTGTTTTTACAGTCATACTGGAAACCCATTAACCAAATGGTTGTTTTTATCATCACTCTGTGCTTACCTTGAGAAGTACAAATCGCCAATTTTTCTATTGATAAAAATGGGTTTTATAAATTGCCCTATTTTTACGAATAAGAAGAAGTAAAGATGTTGCATGAATAGGTTTTGTGATTATGAATTTATGATCTCTGACCTATATCTGTTTTTGGTGCTTTATAGACTCACATTTTGGTGACCAAGGAATTCCTTGAGACGATTGAGAGGAATGTTGCTAGTCAACGTCCTGCTTGGAGAGTTGATGTTTCCCGGGTTGATACACAATGTGATTTTGGTCTTCTCATGTCAGATCATTCAATCTTCCCTCAAGGTATGGTTTTGAGACATGTATCATTGTACTTGATTCTACTGTTTTTCGTTTGCATTGAATATCTAAATTCTAGCACAGTATTGTGTAGCATACCTTGCTCAGGAATCATGAATTATATTTGTTCATGTGTGAGAAGTTAGTATTTAAACTTTAAACTACCTACACTGCTTGAATTACATTGCTTCCCGTTGGTTAAAATATGAACATTTGGTGAAATTTAATTTGATATTAATATTATACGAAGCTGCTTAATCTTTCATTCTGAATGCTGTCTCCGGTAGTATTTACCTAGTATGAAGTAAACAGATCATTCATGTTTTTTTAACTACCATACACTAACTAGTCAGATAATTTAAGTTATGTAGTAAGCTTCGTGTTTCATTTCAGGTAGTAAAGGATCTATTCCCAGCTTATCAGTTGAGATAAAGGTATTGTCTTCTCAATTATGTTATCGTGCTTCTTCTTTTTTTCTCCCATTAAAGAATATCATTAGTTTAAAATGAATATCTCTATTTCACCCTTGCCTCTTCCTCTTTGTCTTTGGCTTGATTTCAACATTTTAACTTTTCCATTCCTCGAAATGTAGCCTAAATGCGGATTTCTTCCTACTTCAAGATTCATATCTGAAGAAACTGCAATCAAGAGGAGGAAAACTCGATTCGAAATGCATCAAGCTCTGAAATTGCAACATGGAGAGGTACATCCTACAAAATTTAACTATATATGGTGGTCCTATATTCCATTTGTCTTGGCCTCTAGCCTGAGCATTTTATCATTTGTCTTTTGACTGATGTATTAAAAGACAGTATCCGTCATTTTTCTAGAACTAAGCCTATTAGAAACTTTTCAATATGTCTTCAGATTTCACAGCGGAGTGTGTACAACCCACTCGATCTGTTCTCTGGATCCAAGGAAAGAATTCATAAATCTGTCAAAGATCTCTTTACTACTCCTCAAAACAATTTCCGCGTATTTTTAAATGGTTCTCTCATACTCGGAGGGCTAGGAGGTGGTGCTGAAAGTACAGATGCATCTATTGCTAAAGTACTTGAAGATGAACTTCAGTCAGTCATTCAAGCTGATGATGGCCAATGTACAGAGAACTTATTTACTCTTGTTACTGAAGCCGTGCAAAAATCAGGAGTACTTGATAAGCTCCTTGAGGTTCAGAAGCTTGACAATATTGACATAGAAGGAGTAATTCATGCATATTACAACATTACTTCTCAACAGAGCATGGCGCGTAAAGCATTGGATGAAGAACAAGCAAAAAAATATGCCTCTTTGCATTCTGCATCATTGGAGGAAAGCTTGAGAATTGTAAAGGACTACCTGATAGCAGCAACTGCAAAAGACTGCAGTTTGATGGTATGTTTTAGACCAAGGAAGGAGGGTGGTTCTGGATCAGCCTATGATACTGTATATCTCGAGTCAACGAAGCAAACCTTTGATTTTAAGGTATGCCTAAATTTCAGGTTATTATTATTGGTTTAAACTTTTGGTGTCTGGTGCTCCATATGATATGAATATGTTCAGCTCCTCTTTGGTTGATAGATTTAGGCCTTGCTTTGGGATCGCAGGGCTTTTAAAAATCTCCCGTTATGCGGATGCTTTTAAAAGCTAAAAACAGTCGTTCAGAATTTGTTTGGTAAATATAAAATGTCATGTGAGTTGCACCATAATCAATAAGAATTTGGACTCCTATGATGTTAATTCACATTTTAGAGGGCAAAGCAGCCCTATTGAGATTTGTGAGCAAACCCATTCAATTCTTCTAATATTTTGCTTGAGAGTTGCAACTTTGTCCTAAAAGCCTAAAGCGTCATTGGGCTCCATGCATTTGATTTTGAACAAGGTTTTCCTTACTCGTGTCATTTTTCCATATTCCTTGAGAAAATAGCTCTTTATATTTTGTAGTCATTGCAATTATTTGTTAAAGAAAAAGCAACGATGATGTGAGAAAGATCTTTACTTGCATATCATAATTATAGTTATGAATTTTGTTTCCTTTAGCCATATTTTAGGTACATCATTACTGCCATTCTTAAAGAGTCCATTCTATCAATTCTTCTATCTCAGTCAATCAAATTAACACTTGGGTTGAGTGTATTTTTATACAGTTTCTGTATATGGCGTCAACTTTTTGGGTCAAAATATCATTGCTTTTATCTTTATCTACAAAAAAGTATTACCCTTATAATGCTTGTGAGATTAAATCTCTTAGTTCGGTTGCTATTTGATTTGTATTAGGTGCATTTTATTGACCTCGATTTAAAGCGGTTGAGTAAAGTGGAAGACTACTACAAGTTAGATAAGAAGATAGTGAACTGTTACAAAGAGATGAGCAAAATGGATCATGGAAGAAATGGAGATGCAAACTTATAGGGACCTGAAGTTGCATACTGAGATTTCATAGATTTCTTCCTTACAACATGACTTGTATTGTTGCTGGAAAAAGAAAAAAAAACTTGTATTAATATTCTGTTTTTTTCTTCATAATAAATCACATTCTAAGAGTATCGCATACGGGAATTGTGCACAAAGTACTCTTCGTGGCTACAAGAATTAATTAACGTGGATGGATATGCCAAAATTGATTCGGTGCACATTATGTCAGTGTGATATGTGATACGAAAATGCCACTTAAGTTGAAGGGAAAATCTTATCGGATAGCTGTCAGACAGTAATGTATGGTATGGAGTGTTGGGTTGTTAAGAACCAACAAGAAAATAAAATAAGCGTTGCGGAGATGATGATGTTGCGTTGGATCTATGGTAAGATTAGGTGGGATAGAATTGGAAATGATACTATTAGAGAGAGAGGGGATGACATAACATCTATAGTAGAAAATATGTGAAAAATAGGCTTAGGTGGTTTGAGCGTGTAAAAAGAATACATGTTGATTTTATCATAAGAAGAGTATATTAAATGGAGATAGTCACATCAAAAAAGGTAGAAAAAGACCTAGGAAAAACTATAAGAAATTATTAGGAAAAAAATAGATATTGATGAGTTGGATCTATAGAACATCATGGTATAATTTGATGCATGTAACTGACCCTACTTAATGAGATAAGCCTTAGTTATTATTTCATGAACTTAGCAAGAACAACCATGCACTTAAAAATCATTTGAGCTGACACAACTTGTTCAACTCACTTTCCTTGTACAATCTAAATATCTCAAAAACTCTGTCATTGAATTTTATATTAGAACAAAATAGTTGATTTTATATTAGAACAAAATAGTTGATTTGGTCCTGAAAGATACGTGGTTGTCTTGTTGATCCTATCCTATTCTACGGCATTTAATCATTGAAACGTGATAACCAATTTCAAGTTCTGAAAATTTAATGTATTAGTTGAAAAGTCCTATTACACCCACCAAATTCCAACCAACCAATTTAGACCTTTGAAATGATTATCTTTCCAACTGAAATTTCTCCTAATAGCCTCCAACTTTAAGCAAAGGCCGTGTATAATACTAATAGTAACAAAGGCTTGGATGACAGAATATAAAAGTTCTAACAATGACTATGGATCAAACTTCACCTTAAAACTTTGATTGAACTTGACACCTTAAAACTTTGATTGAACTTGACAAATGTCATGCAATAATTTACAATTCAACACTCACATCAACAATGTTAAAATTCTGAGGAAGTAGCCATGAATCACACAATAATTTTATATTGATTGACAAAGGACAAGCCAACATGAAGACAACTCTTGGGCAACACAAATATACAAGCAGAAAAGAAGTAGATCATCCATCACATTCGCGGAACAGCTTTGTTCTGTACAGTTATCTCAAAACCGGCAAAACTTCCTTTTCTGCTTTACAAAAAACAGATCATACAGTTAAGACTTACCATGCAAGACAGTGTCAAGTATTTGGATACACAATGCAAATATCTTTGGTTTACCTCGAATTTTCTTCTTTCCTGACCGTCTATGTATGCCATAAGTTCCTCTTGTCTGATCAAAGCTTCGTATAAAGCCTGTTTAACAAACATAAAACACTGGTCTTTATACATATACCAAATTTATCAAACAATTTAGAACTCAGCTAGTCTTACTTCAAACGGTAAATTGTCAGCTGCCGAGGGATGGTTTAAGCAGTGAATAAATAGTGTAAAAAATATATAGTCGGCCACAAAGTAAGCTCTTAAGTTTTTCTATGCATGTCCAACACAGTAATCTACCTACAGGTCAGGTGCATAAACTCAAAACTCGGAAGATATGCTTACATTTAATGCTTAAGGTTTATCTAAATAAACTCATTACATAGATGAGTTATAACTTGAAATTCACAATCAGAATATGATAACTGAGCATATTATTGGTGGACAGGCCAATTCGTTGGTAAATAACAGCACAGCATACAACATTTATCCTTGAAATTGAGAACTCATAAAACCGCGGGAATTTCAATTTATTTAGCTTGAAGCAATAGTGCGAGTTTAATTTTTTAAGTGAAATACACTTACCTTCTTTGTAGTAATCAATTCAGCTTCCAATGCATCCACGCGATAAACAGCAGCATTCAGCAGCTCCTCTTTCTCACATGGCATTAGATTAGGTTTTGACTGCAGCATTACAACCTTCTCTTCAAGCTCACAAAGGCGTTCTAATGCTGATGGAGCAGGTTCTTCCTTTGTCAATGTGGGAGCAGATGACAGGGGACGAGATTCCTCCTTGATTGTTGGTTGGACACTGTCAGATTCATTGTCCTTTATTCTCTTAGTCATACGAAATGCTATTGAGCGAGCAAAAGTAAAAATGGCAACAAAGAAGCCAATTATAATAGCCCAGACATAAACACGGTTTCCATCCGATCCTCCAGTCCTCAATAGATATTTTCCTGCAAGAATTAACAAATACATTACAAACAAAAATACTTTTCTTGAATGCCAATAACTAGTAAAACGTCAATCTAAAACCCAATACATAGGAAAAAAAAATTATATTGATATAGTTGAAAACTTACAAATTCCTTATATTTTTACTACAAAGAAAATTTTACTTTCTTACACGACTGATGCATAGTTTTGTTTTTTTTTCTTAGGTAGCGGGTGAATATACATCAATCAATTCAAATCTCGGGAAAACAAAATGAAGCTCAAAACATTTAAAGCATATTGTGAACATTTAATTCTTTGTTAAAACATGTACGTTGTATAAAACCATAACCACATTTTAGTTGAATATTTCATATATTAATAATGGCGCCATATCAAATTGAATAACTATCCATCAAGTGTCCAACCTGTTGAGCCATGTGAGTTTTTAGTTGAAATTTGTTTCTCCTTCCACGTAACATCGACAGTTTTGTCAACCATGGGAACATACTCATCATACTCAGGTAAACCGGCAGAAAGACCAGCCCTACCAGCCAATCTTGCCTGGAAAAACACCAAAGCAGTTGTATTAAATTCATTGTAACATGTATGTATCTAATCTATTTTTGTTTCTTCCATTTGCAACAACAATAATAATCTCATGGTCACTTACTTCTTCATGGACAGGAGTCAACCTAGGGTTTGTATAATTCCCACTTGCTTTGGGGGAAGTGATATCTTCAACTTCAGATCCTGATTCTGCTGTTGATGTATCACTACTTCTTATCTGCACCTATATCCAAACAAAGTGCTTATCAGAGATGTAAAAGACTAAAATTCTAATTATGAAGTATTTAAGATGGTATTAGAAACTATACCATTGGATAAGATGCCTTATCACATTCAATCACTGTCCCCTCATCATTAGAAATTGTAACTATCTGTCTAGAACATTGTATTTCACCATTGAGAACCATCTGCATACAAACAACTGTTATAGCTGAGTTACAGATGCATAGCAGAAGCAATGGCAAGATAACTGGTACATATTTAGGGAAAAAAGAAGTCAAAAAAAAAAATGAAAACCTTCAAAATGTTTGGATCTTGCCATGGCCCTTTATCAGACCTCATACAACCACCTTGATCTATACAAGTACAAGTACCACCAAGAAACTCTGGCAGCTCACTGAAAAACCACACAGATAGTG
>Ga0209282_1001486_pt1 | contig 12933 bp, 10 predicted proteins | sample Mtrugardesep15_FD_187529 | JGI IMG/M metagenome (GOLD analysis project Ga0209282, IMG submission 187529) | Root nodule microbial communities of legume samples collected from California, USA - M. trunc garden sep15 (SPAdes) (version 2) | ecosystem: Host-associated > Plants > Roots > Nodule...
CGTAAAATTCTCCTCTTTTCATTTCTCTTATGGTCCTTCACATGTGCACTTCTTCCATTAGATCCAAACAAAACCCTAATTCTTGTCACTGCTCGTTTACTTGTTGGGGTTGCTCAAGGTTTCATTTTTCCTTCAATTCATACTGTTTTAGCTCAATGGGTCCCACCCCATGAAAGATCTAGGTCTGTTTCTTTGACTACTAGTGGTATGTATCTTGGTGCTGCTTTTGGAATGTTGTTTTTACCTAGTTTGGTTAAGTATAAAGGTCCTCAATCTGTTTTTGCTGCTGAGAGTTTTTTAGGATTTGTTTGGTGTTTTATTTGGTTTAGGTATAGTTCTGATCCTAAGAGTTCGGCTTCCGGTGCCGGTGAATCGTTATTGCCGGTTAATAAGAAGATTGATAGACGAGTTTCGGATCTTAAGGTTGGGGTTGAGAAAAATGGGGGTGAGGGGAAGAAAAGTGGGGTTGGAATTCCTTGGGTGAAGATTTTGACTAGTTTGCCTGTTTGGGCTATTGTGGTTAATAATTTTACTTTTCATTATGCTTTGTATGTGTTGATGAATTGGTTACCGACGTATTTTGAATTAGGGCTTAAGTTAAGTCTTCATGAAATGGGTTCGTCGAAGATGTTGCCTTATTTGAATATGTTTGTGTTTTCTAATATTGGTGGTGTTGTTGCGGATTATTTGATTACGAGGAGGGTGATGTCGGTGACTAGGACGAGGAAGTTTTTGAATACAATTGGATTTTTAGTTGCTTCGTTTGCGTTGATTGTGATACCGAGTTTTAGAACTTCAGGTGGTGCTGTGTTTTGTTCCTCAGTGGCGCTTGGATTTTTGGCGCTTGGCAGGGCTGGGTTTGCGGTGAATCATATGGATGTTGCTCCAAGGTATGCTGGAATTGTGATGGGGGTTTCGAATACCGCTGGTACTTTGGCTGGTATTGTTGGTGTTGATCTTACTGGGAAATTACTTGAGGCTGCCAAGGCATCTGATTTGGATCTTTCGACTCCAGAAAGTTGGAGGGCGGTGTTTTTCATTCCGGGACTTTTATGCGTTTTTAGTTCGGTGGTATTCTTGGTTTTTTCTACTGGAGAGAGGATTTTTGATTGAGGTAGCATTGTAACATTCTTTGATTGTCGAATCATTGATTTAATCACATGCTCTTATATTATGGAGATTTTAATTTTTATTATATCTCCATGTTATGTTATTCATTCTTGGATAGAAGAGGTGATGTACAAAGCTACACAGCGAGATTGTATCATCAATGGATATGAGTTTGTTATTGTCATTTGACACTATTATGATTTTTCCAACATGTACTATTTCTAGTTAGTAAAGGTTACAATACTGCTGTATCAACAATGATTCTTAGGTGTTAATCTATGCCTTGGATGAAACTCATATTTTAGTATAAGATTAATAGATTGTGCACTTCACATTTTGATTCATGTACTTTGTTATTTGTGGAATAAATTTGAAAGGTGACGATGCAACCATTTACTTCTCTCTTTCCATTATTATTTTTTCTTTCCGTTTTGTTATTTATCTTAAGCCTTTTATAATCCCAAAATTTGGGTTGGACGGGGTTGCCTCCCTTCCCCTTGCTGGATTTTATCAATCATTTGTCATTTTAAGATTGCTGTTAGTTATTATAACATGCAATTGACTTACATTTGAGGCTTGAAAAAAATTGGCTGCGCAATAATAAAAAAACATGGAAGCTTGCGTCCGGAGAGAGTGCGATGAGCTGTTGGTGATGTCAGATATATATGTTCAAGAAAAGGGAACAACTAATGGACAATTCAAGAGGTTTCAATCAAGGCAAAGAAAAGAAAGTAATTGATAAATGTAGTGATACATCTTACAAGGAGGGGAAGAATCAAAGATGAACCGGTGTACAAGGAAGTTACAGGCTGACAAGTGCTTGAAACTTGAATGATTCTGCAACTGCTGGTAATGATCTGGGCTATTGACTATTTGATTACATTTATGCTGGTTAACCATCTCTCTATTATTGGTTAAAATTCATCTAGGTCCCATCATTTTGGGAATAGGTCCCACATAAAGTGGTAAGATCTACATAAATTTCACCCAATAATAGAGTGACTCTTGAAAAGAGAGTTTCCATAGTGTTGCTAGCATTTTTCAGTCATTCATTCATTCATTCATAAAATAATGATATATTGATCTGGGCTATTTTGTGGAACACACTGGACTACACAAAATGATCACCAAGAAAGAAACATTATAGTTAAATTTTAATACAACCCAGCATAAGCAATTGTCAGGTTTCCATATTCAACCATGGTTTCTTCTGTTGATTAATATGACTTATTGTTACTTTGTAATTTCTGCTCTTAACTTCTAACTATGAAAAAATGGTACTGTTTGTCTCTTCCCCACCTCATCGTCCTAACCTTTTATTTGTTGATGTAGAAGATATGGATAATTAGATATTGGTGACTGCTCTTATCCTTAAAGTAAGATTATGATGACAACTTCAATGCATCGGTCATCATTTTGTTTCTGCTATGTTGTAATATTCTCTTGACTTTAAAAGTTATTGTTAGCTGTGTCATGCTCTTAAAATATTATTAACTTTGTTTGCTATTTTTATTGTTTTGTACCTAATATTTAGGATATATTTCTGATGCTTCAGATCATAATTTTTGTTTACATTCAAATTTTTTAAACCTTTGGAATTTAGCACCTTTTCATTTTTATGAATCCTATGCTTAGACATTGTAATCTTGACCATACCAAAAGGAAACCAAACATCAACAACCAAGTGATTCTAAGAGAACACACTGGAGACAATTCAGGTGTGTATAATAAGATTTACTGATTCTGAGAGCAATGAGTGTAGACAATTCAGCTTTCGATGAGTTTCTCTTGAGGAGGAGCACATTTGTTAGTTACTTTTTTATCTTTATAATCAAGAATAGTGTTACATTATGCCGGAGTGCATATTGTTTTCATCAATTGCTGACTATTAGGAATTTTTTTTACACGATCTCATCTAAAGATAGGCAAGAGAAAATAAGAGGAATCAGGTGGGGGAGGGAGGGGAGTTTTGGCTATGTCAAAATTTTCTCACACCAATAGAAAGTTAATGTGAGGGAGGGAGAAAATACAAATTTTGAGATGCAATTTTACTCTTATTTTACCAATCCATATATCTAGTGTGGGAGTTCATTTTACTTATTTTACCAAGGTTGCAAGAAAATCACATGATCTTTCATTTTTCTTTCTTCCTAATTTTTTAGTTCAACCAAACTGACAGAGAGAACATTTTTCTTTTTTTTCATTTTCTTTATATCCATCCTAACAATATACAAAATTCTATAAACCGAGTTTATGATTACTTGGTTTTACTTTTTGTCGTTGATTTTCAGAAGCTTGAGTTTGTTTACTCAATAATAATATCAATAATCTTCCATTGTTTACATTTTGTTTCATTGACAGTCTTTTGCAGCAATCTTTGGAGTTACTGAACTCTGATTATTAAATATACATGTGACTTTTAGCCATGAAATTGAAATTGGTTAGTTTTGCTTTCAATGAAAGCAAATGGGAAAAGACTCATCCCAATGTGATTTTCACTATAACAACAATGCATTAGCTTTGTTTGAACCTATTCAAATTTTAAACCAAAAAAATTATAATTGTCTACAATCGACGTACAATGTGCGTGGCCAATTTCTAAGATTACCCTTGGTCTTTTCATGTTCTCGTTTATTTTCCTCTCTAAATCAGCTATCATCTACTTTGTACTAAAAAGACAGAAATATGGTAATACCAAGAAACTTGGTATAAATATTGGAGGCTCCTTTTGAACTCCACCACATTTCTAAAACATAACACATGGTTCTGGAGTATATACTTTTGGATGACATAATTTGTTCAAAAGTGTACTTTTAGACTCCATAGAATCTACAGTATCATTTGCAGTGAACATTTGAAAACAAGGTTAAAGTTTGTTCTCTCAATTACCGTGGATTTTCTGTAATAGTGTAACTCAAATTTATTCCAAATGTGGAGACACTACAAACTACAAACTGTTTCTTCCTCCAAATCACATTCTATGTACATTCTTGAAATTAATGCTATTGGGTATGATCCAATGCATTCAACAATTTTTTAGAGCTGAATAGAAACAATCCAACAATTCATATATTTGAAAATTTGAATACTATAAAAGAAAGCTATTTTGAAACATGACAACTAAAAATGCTTTTGGTAGACTTGCATATCCTGTGAATTGGGATGAGATGCTTCATATACGAAAATTAGCCATGATGCGTTACAGATTACGTTGTCATAAATTCGTTTCATAAGATTGAAAGTTAATATAGCACCATATTAATCCACGAGCCTTGGAGTACAAACATGTAATTCAGATTGATTTAACATTTTTCTGCATCTTGTGTTGAAACAGGGCATTAGCGAAGGGAGCATTCACAACTCTGCAATTCCTCCTAACCTCTCCAGGTCGACCGGACTGCAGGTCACCCATTTTCAACATCCCTTCAACAAATGCTTTGAAAAACTCACTTTGATCCCTACTATAGAATCTCACTAACCCCTTCGTCTGAGGGTAAGTGAAAAGTGTTTGATCAGAGTTGAGAAATCCTCTTCCACCTACCAAGTCCTTGAAATATTGGTTATCGAAAATCACAGGAGTTGCATCAAGGTTTCCTGTCTTATTCTGATCAACATCTAGCGGACATAGCTTGTCAAGCTCTAGTCTAAAACTGGGATCAAGTGCAGGGTCGGGTTTTCCGCTACCGGATTGATTGTATAGCCGAAACATGATCGAAAAACATCGACCTTGGCCGATAGAGTGAGATCCTGAGAGTGCCACAAGGTCTTTGACAGTGAGGTTGAATCTTTGGAAGAGATCAATGAGAGTGCTTGCATTGGCTCTTGGACTTGGCATGATATTGTCCGAGTCTTCTTGACTTGCTGTTAAGCTGTCCAATCTTCCTAACCTCACCTCCCAATCTGGTCCTCCTGTCTGCAACAAAAGTAAACAAAAATTGTACAGTTGCATATGCAGTCTCAATAATATATCTAGTTTACATGGACAAAATTTGGAAAGGAAAAAATTCAGCCAAAAGATAAATATTTTTTATGTGTGTAAGTTTATGTCATGACTCATGACATGAACAAAGACAGATATCACTACAGAGCATGCATGTTCCTATGTTCTTACTGCTGGCTCAGCTAAACAAATTTTGAATGCAAATTTACATAACATTTCACCCTTAGAAAACGGCATAAATCAAATAATTAAATAAGTAATCTCAACGTGTATATGTACATAACAAATTAAAATACTAAGTATTGATTTTCTTGTTAACTGTTTTTAGAAGAGTCATATTCATAAATCATAAAATCTATTTTTTATTTTTTTGAAAGATAGGAACAAATGCAAACCAGTGCTACAGCATCTCTAGAAGCCATAATTATGATATCAGCACAAGAAACAACTCCAGGGCAAGCCTTCTCTACAGCTTCCTTAACCTCATCAACAACTTCAAATGATCTGAGTGAATTTATGTTTGAAAGGGCCAATTTCTCTCCAAGCATGGTTGGTGTATCATCAAGCAACATAGAAGCATCACACCCCTTCACAAATTCAACAACCCATTCAAACAAAGAAAAATATAGTTTTTTAATAGAAAAATAATTAAATATATTTTTTAGTTCTCTAATTATCCAAAGGTTAACGAATTTAAACAAACACTTGGTTAAAGACAAATTGTTCCAAATTCAAATTCTAACTGAAATAAAATAATCTTTGATCAAACACCCGCTGGAGATCAATGATTCTGATAAAAAAAAAGTTCTATAATCTTGAATTTTGTTTTTAGTCTTATACCAACTTTTCATATCTACAAATTACAAAACTACATGCTTTTAATCTTACTAAAAACATTCAATTTTGTAATTTGAAGTAACCACAAAGTAGATATTCATATAAGGATTAAAGTAAAAACGTAAATTTTATGGTAATTGAAAAGATAGAATTTTGACGGTAAGAAAGAGTAAAGAGAGAACATACATTAACAAAGCAATCATGAAATTGAAATCTCATAACAGAGGCAACACTTCTTGGTTCTCTTATAAGAGCTTTTCTCATAACATCTCTGACAATGGTTTCAGCTTTTGGACATGCTTTTGTGTAATACCCAGGTCGAAGATCTGATGTTACTATGATGATGTTTATGATGAAGATCAGAAACAGAAACATGGTGATGATGGGTCGGTTGTTGGGAATCTGAAACATGGTACTACGTTTGTTGTTTTGTTTTGTTTTGAAGTATGAGTATGTTTGTTGTTTGTGTGTGTGGAAAGAGGAGACACTAGACATAAGGTTTTGTAACTTTCCTCTTTGATTTGAAGGATATTTAATGGTAGAAGAAAAGATTGATTGAGTGGCTATGTGTCATGCAATAATTGGTTGAGACTTGCTATTATATTCCCAACTTTTTTTTTTCTTATTAAAACAAATTCGTTTTGATGTGCCCAATGAAAATTATCTGAATTGATAAGAAATTGACTTGTCCGTAAGATTGTGGATATAACTCTCGTAAATAGTGTGAGGAATCTATGTTATCATTGAACTTTAAAATCTTCCTTAACTTTAATGAGTCTCGGAACACAACTCCCCTTAACTTTCGTCCATAAAAAAAAGTTCCATTCGAATGCACCATTTCAAGACCATGACTGAATGCATAATCATTTTTTACTGATAGGAAAACTTTTCGGCAGGTTATTCTATACGCAAAGATTTCTGACAGAGAAATTTATTCCTACTTATCTTAATCTATTGTGGTAGATTTTGTGAATTTACACGAAAATTTCATCGAAAAATATATTATTTATTTTATATTATTGGTTGAAACATAAGTTAAAATACGAGCATCCCTACCTATTGTTAATATTATTTATTTTCTCTTTCTTTCTTTTGGTTAACACACTTTAATTCTTTAATTTGAAAAAGAAAACAAACCACCCCCCCTCATATGCGGGCCCACCAAACTTTCTCCCACTCCCAACCCTAAAGGGTCCGATCTATACTTCTCTCCCCCCATCTTTCTCCATATGCCACACTCCCTTCAGCATCCATGTGTCCTTCTGTCGTTTGTTGGGAAGAAGACCCTACAACAATCAACTAAATATTTTTTTAAGGTAACTATATTCTTTTGTCGATTGCAAAAAAAAAAAAAAATGTATATTATGTCAATAAATTTTGCTTATCTTAGATTTTTTTTATAAAATAAAATTTTCAAAAACAGATGTGTAAATATTTTTCATTAAGTTTCTTTCCAATGCGTATAAAAAAAATATCAAATACTTATTGAACATATGAAAGGTGTTAATTTTTATATTTTATTTTATGGTTTAATTACAAAAAGTGTCATGTATTATTATAATTTAAGAAGTTTATTTAGAAATGCTAATTATATAGAAATATCACCATTTGTTTTTGTATGTAAAAACCATTGAAAAACTATTAGGGCGATTTTGAATTCAATATTGTATCGATACTAAGTTCTTTTGTGTTTTGCAATAGACTCGTGTGAGCACGGGTAAAAAGTCTAGTTATATAATTACATTTAAAATGTATAACTTTATGGCTACAAGCATCATAAAGACATACTAATTCTAAAATTTGATAACTCGTGAAAAAGCGGAAAACACATTATGTTGAACAAGGTTAGAAGACAAAGAAAATATCACATCTTCAACTATACTTGTTGAAATAGAATATGTTCTTGATGCAATTTGAAAGTTAATAATAAAAAAAAATAAAAAATCAACACCTCTATTATTTATAGGAAAACCAAATTTGACCTCTAACATAGTAAAAAGTCTGCTATAAGTTTCACACATTTCCATTCTAATGAGAAAGTACAATAAGGTTTTACACATTTCCTATTGCCATTTTTTTTAACATATTTCTTATTATAAACTCTTGAATGTCTGAACCAGGCGTCATTCTTTCGGTGTTTTTGGCTTCCCATCAGAGTCGTGCCTGCTAATTTACAGTTAGACCATGGAATCGTCAACAAAATCAGATCTGCAACAGCAGAAATATTTGCAGATTTTAGAGATTTAGATTTGGAAATGCTTGCTAAAGCTGTACCCTTATTGATCCATTAAAAAAATGCAATCAGGATCTAAATTAAATCCTTGTTAACTATATATGTAACATAGACACTTCAGATTGAAGGCAAGTCTGATATGCAACATCGACGTAGCACTGACACGAATGTCTAGTGATCGTGTTTCATAGAATGTAGACTCACTTGGATAGAGAATTGATTTTTTAACCCACAAGAGACTCCAATTTGGATTCTTCATTGTTTTTTTCTTTCTAATCTGCACATTATGAAACACATAATAGTATAACATGGCATTAATGTAATTCTTCAGACAGACTATACTTACATAGCAGATGCCTCTGCAAGCTTCTGAAGTCCAAATTCTTCTTCCTATTTGTATCAATATCAGTATGTGTGTGCGTGTAAAACAATATTTTAATAAAAATCATAAGAGTTTAGAACGCACCTCATCTTGTGAAACATTAGCATCAACTAGTTCCCAGCGTTGTTTCTTGAGATTTAACTGCTCCTTATCGCCATCATCGTACAAAATCTATTAAATATTCACAGGAAAATTTAACAAACATGCTTATCTGATTCAATACTTTATGCTTCTCAAGTTAAGGCCTCTATCATTTAAACACCAAATTTCTTTTCATAATCATTTCATTAACTTCAGTTTACTTTCATTTTAAATAATTGTACGTCCGCACGGTGCCAAAAATATGAGATTAATTTTAAGAATAACATTTTCTTTTAACTTAACTGGCAAGTCATTTCCATTGAGATGATCGTAAGCAACTAAGCATCGACAACACCTTCACTATGAAGCATGGACTCCGACACGGACACCTGACATGACACTGACACGGACACGTCGACACCATTAATGTAAAAAATATAGGACACCGACACCGGTACATATATATTAATTTATTTAAAGACGGTCTAAAATGAAAATTAAAATACATATAAAAACATCTAACTTGTGCAATTTATTTCATTAGAAAAAGTTCTACAACAAGATATCATAGTATTTGACCTTTATTTATTCATTTACTATCAAAAAAGCTAAAAATAATATAATCAACTATAATGTCTATAACTCCTAATTGATCAACATTTCTCAAAACATATGTAACTCTTGTATCTATGGTGTGTGGAAGCAAGAGAGGAAAAAAAATTGTTTTAGATATTTTTTAAGTTGTCCGACACGGCTCATATGAGTGTTATATAGGTGTCGGACACCGATCTAGGAGTGTCGAAGTAAAGAAAAAAACAATTATTTAGGATACCGGTTCGACATGTGTCGTACAGGTGTCATAGGAGTGTCAGACACCAACGCGTGTCAGAGACCGTGACACGCCTAACCCTAGAGGTGTCCGTGCTTCATAATATCGGAAGAAAACAATGATACAAGCATTGCCCTAGTTAGCCAAGGTCATAGTAATCTTTCTTCGAAATTGGTAACAGAGATTATAAAAGAATAGTGATATGAAATACTTATCAACCAATGAGTTACCAAGGTCTTGAGGTTCACATGCCTAAAAAATTATTAAAGCAAAATTAAATTGTCAAGAAAAATTAAAGGTCTATATTATAAAGAAGAATAATGAGTGTGGAAAGTTCCATAAACAAACAAATTAGACATCAGGTTCTAATTAAAACTTGTTATACCTTCATAGCAGACGATTTGATGAAACCTTTATTAGAACGAGCAGTGTCTTTCCTACTTTTGCTAATTTTTGTTTGACATGTGGTTCTTCCCTCTTCTAGATTCCCTAACTTTGTGTCTGTGCGAGACTTGACTTTCCCCACATCTTCAGAGAACCTCAGATTTAATTGGAGAGACAACTGATTTAGGAGGCACGAGAACTTTCCCATCAATCTTTATAAATAATTTGATTTCTCTGTGTTGGTGGATTCGGAAACTCTATTTTCATAAGTTTGTCGTCGCTTGAAAACTTGTTTCTTTTCAATAAGCGTTTGCTAGCCTACCTTCCGACTGCATCAGTTGGTATCAGAGCCTGTTTTCTCCTATTCTTTCGTGAACGTGATTCAACCATGGGGGCAGAATTTGACGGTTTAACTGCAACCATCAAAGTTCTGGCGGATCAGATGGCGGTGATGACGGCTAAGGTCGACGGCAGCATCAGCAACAAATAGGGCCAACAACAACAACAACCGCAACGACGACGACAATAGAAACAATCGAATTATTGAGGATTCAAGTTCTTCAAAGGTGGAGAAAACTGATTTCGAAGAGAAAATGTCGAATCACTGGGAGAAGCTGCAAATTTTAAGAGAACAGGCCAAAAATGGTTATGGATCAAAGGCAACAGACTCGGTTAACCCTGTATCACGTTCATCCAACGATGTGGGGTCATTTATGATGTTTGCAAATAATAAACAACCGGTTAAGAAGTCCCTCACTTCGTCAATCTCCAATCCTCTTTAAGTAGATAAATTTCATGATACAGTAAATGTCTTTGTGGACCGCACTGTTACTGAATGTGATCCAGAACTGGAAGTTTGTTACAAAGAAGATGGTTGCCATGTTGTGAAGGATATTTGTGTTGATAAACGAAACTAAACATCGGTTCATATTTGAGGAAATCAACAAGATGTCGCAAATTGAACATGTCACCCAAAATTGAACGGTTGATCATTATCAATTTAACATGTTCAATTTGCGACATCTTGTTGATTTCCTCAAATATAAACTTATGTTTAGTATAGACTCATTTATCAACATGGATATCCTTCACAACATGGTAACTATCTTCTTTGTAACAAACTTCCAGTTCTGGCTCACATTCAGTAACAGTGCGGTCCACAACGACATCTACTGTATCCTGAAATTTATCTACTTGAAGAGGATTGGAGATTGGCGAAGTGAGGGACTTTTTGACCGGTTGTTTATTATTTGCAAACATCATAAATGACCCCACATCGTTGGATGAAAGTGATACAGGGTTAACCGAGTCTGTTGCTTTTGCTCCATAACCATTTTTTGCCTGTTCTCATAAAATTTGCAGCTTCGTCTAGTGATTTAACATTTTCTCTTCGAAATCAGGTTTCTCCACCTTTGAAGAACTTGAATCCTCAATAATTCGATTGTTTCTATTGGTGTCGTCGTTGTTGTGGTTGTTGTTGTTGGCGTTGTTGCTGATGTTGTCGTCGACCTTAGCCATCAACGCCGCCTTCTGATCTTCCAAAACTTTGATGGTCGCAGTTAAACTATCAAATTCTGCCCTCGTAACCAGTTGATCTCCCATGGTTGAATCACGTTTACGAAAGAACAGAAGAGACCTGCTTTGATACCAACTGACGCAATCAGAAGCGTAGGCTAGCAAACGCTTAACCTAGATTGAAAAGAAACAAGTTTGCAAACGACAAACTTGTGAAAATAGGGTTCCGGAATCTACCAGAAATTGAGAAAACTCTAAAATATTATTGAATGAATAAAAGTTGCTTCGTAAGCTACAACTGTTAAGCTTAAATAGGGAAATAACAAAACCCTAATGGGCCGAAAATAACAAACTGAAAACAAAGCAAACAAATAATAAAATTAGGCTGAAATAATAAAATACTAAGAGAACCCTCCTGCATTAGTTTCACTTCAGAATCCATCCTTACTTTAGATTTCTTTTCCGGCTTAGCACCAGGGGATTTCAAAGAAACTGTCTTAGCATAGCCATTATCACAAGCCTTTTTGAAACAAGATGATTTTTCAGTACCCAACTCCTTATGAATCCAAGAGTGATCATAGTCTTCCTCTAGATTCATTAAAGAATTAGGTTTACGGGTTCTCTACCTTGGCACGGTATTCAACTCATTTTCTGAATTGTCTCAAAGTTGCCAGTACAGGTTTTTGCATTTCCTTTTTCATAGTTCTTAGTAAAACTATAATGTAGATTACTTTCCGAACTAGAATAATCTACAAATCCACCGCCCATGGTTGTAGAATCAGTGCTTCTAGTATTCGACTTTGTGTCATCTATAGTCAGTATGTCTCTCCCACGTGTATTATTCGTTTCAATTAAATCATTAGTAAATACTTACTTACGTAACACATTTATTTTTATTCTTAAATCAGGTGATGAAAGGGCTTGAAACGGATAATACATGTGTGAGAACGTACAAATTATAGATGACACAAAGTTGAATACAAGAAGTACTAGTTCTACGACTATGGTCGGTGGATTTGCATATTAATCTGGTTCGGAAAGTAATCTACATTCTACTCTTACTTGGAACTCTGAAAAAGGAAATGCAAAAACCTGTAATAGCAACTTTGAGAAAATTCAGAAACTGAGCTGGATACCGTGCCAAGGAAGAGAACTCGTAAACCTAATTCTTGAATGAATCTAGAGGAAGGCTATGATCACTCTTGGATTTATAAGGAGTCTGGAAGCAAAAAATCATCTTGTTCCAAAAAGGCTCGTGATAATGGCTATGCTCTTACATCATAACCCTACCTCCATAAAGGATAAAACATAGTCAAATTCTAAAGTTGTAACTTGTAAATGAGGCTCTAGTTTCTAAAGTGAAGAATGGGAAGAATGCAAAACATGCTCAATCCGTAAAATAAAATAAAAAAAAAACAGGTGATAAAGGTAGTGATTTTCCATCTACTGAAATTCATGTTTCTACCAAGGGTATTAGACCGTTGAGCACTAAAGACATGAGCAAAGCTTATGAAGCTTTATTTTTGGAATTTAAAAATTTCAAGAATACAAATGTTGTTCCCCTTGCAAAGTATAACATTAGTGAAGAAAGTTGGACTAAAAGAGGTAGTAGAAGGATAAAT
>Ga0209282_1001487_pt1 | contig 12925 bp, 8 predicted proteins | sample Mtrugardesep15_FD_187529 | JGI IMG/M metagenome (GOLD analysis project Ga0209282, IMG submission 187529) | Root nodule microbial communities of legume samples collected from California, USA - M. trunc garden sep15 (SPAdes) (version 2) | ecosystem: Host-associated > Plants > Roots > Nodule...
CCCTTTTTTTTTTTTACAAAAATAAAATTAAGCAAATTCATTAATACAAATATACAATGCATGTCGGTGGTGGTGTTTGATTAGGTTTGAGGCAGGAACCCATATTCTGTGTTCTATATTTTTCATATTTTTCATGGCATTGAAAACTTTGTATCAATAATACGGTAACTTTGAACTTATAAATTATATTTAAAAAATAAATAAAAATAGTAAAGATAGAAAAGAAAACTGATTAAGTTTATGTTTTTTTTTAAGAAGATTAAATTTATACTTATTAATGATGATTTAAATATGATTTAAGTTTCTGCGATTTTAACGTTTTTTTGGTTTTAATCCTTGTAAATTTTTGTTTAGATTATTTTTTTGGTACAAATTTTTGTTGTTTGAATAGCTGACATCATACATGACTGAATAAAATCATACCATGTGATCTAATAAGCTAACGTCAAAAAGTTGTCTTTTTTTATTGGTCAAGAAAAAGTTTTTTTTTTTTTTTTTGCAAGGGTTGAATGATATTGTTTTTTAAAAATTGGAGTTTTACGGTTTTCTACCTCAACCACTTGGTAAAAGGATGAATAATGTTGACTCAATTGATTTGATAAGAATTCAATTCACCCGCAAGATTGTGGACTCAAAATCTCACTTTTAATGTGAAGACTTCTTTGGTTGGTGATCCATAAGTACTTTTGTAAACAGTCTCTGAAGCCTTGAGATACGTCCTGATTTTGATCAACCATTAAAGTTCAACTTACTTAAACTTTTCTTTACCGTATTAAAAGGGTAAATTTGAATCAAAGGTAAATACATTCTACCGTGACCATGATGAATTCTAGAAAAATAAATGAGTCCCAATCCCTAATGCAAATTTGTATGAGTGGATTATGAATACGGTTGCGCGCGTTTATAGCAATTTCCAAAACGGTTTTGTTTCCCTCCAAAATCAAACCCACCCTCTTCTTCTTCTTCTCCAACAACTTTCTCTCTCAGAAAATTCATCAAGAAAATGGAAGCTTCATCCATACAATTTCTATTACTCTTATTTTTCACCACAATTTTCTTTCCTTCTTCCTTCGCTTCTCAACAACAACAAGATAAACCACCAACTTACCTAAAAATGGTTGCAAACGCAAGCGAGTTTCCGTTAGAAGATTACTACGACTACATAATCGTCGGCGGCGGAACCGCCGGTTGTCCATTAGCCGCCACACTCTCCCAATCCCACCGCGTTCTACTCCTCGAACGCGGCGGAGTCATCCACGGAAAACTCAACCTAATGAACCAAGAAGGTTTCTTGAACACACTCTTGAGCGCTAACGCAAACAACGCTAACAACGAAGATTCACCGGCTCAATCCTTCGTTTCTGAAGACGGTGTTCTCAATGCTCGCGGCCGTGTTCTTGGTGGCAGTAGTGCGATTAACGCAGGGTTTTATAGTCGTGCTGATCGTGAATTCTTTACGAAATCTGGTCTCAGTTGGGATTTGAAGCTTGTGAATGAATCGTATGAATGGGTTGAACGTGAAATCGTGTTTCGTCCTGATTTGAAAACGTGGCAATCTGCTGTTCGTGATGGTCTTCTTGAAGCTGGTGTTGCTCCTTATAACGGTTTCACCTTGGATCATGCTAGTGGTACCAAAATCGGTGGATCCACCTTCGATTCCCAAGGTAAACGCAGTTTCTTTTAGCTATGATTCTGCTTTCATGTTTTATATGTATAGAATTAAGTTTTTGCTTTTTGATTTGGTATTACATTGTTGAAATTCAATTTCGGTTTTTTTGATGTATAGTTTTGATTTGTAATGATATTTTCTATCCCCTAGCTGTTGATTGATTAGATTAGGATTTGTTTGGATAAACAACTTATTTTCAGCTTATAGCACACAAACACTTATCATGATAAGAGCTTATACATAAGCTCACCAGACTATTTTTATAGAAAAAGATAAAATGAAGTTTTCACTACCGTTTATTAGCTATGTGATTCTGTTTTGGTGTTCTACATGTATATGATTAAGTTTTGCTTTTTGATTTGGTGTAATCATTGTTGGTGTTCAATTTAGGTTTTTTGATTTCTCAAAAGTAAAATAAACCCTAGCTGTTGATTGATTAGATTAGGGCTTGTTTGGATAAACAACTTATTTGTAACAAGTAGCACTTGGTGTAACAACTTATTTGTAATAGCTTATCAATAAGTGCTTATCTATAAGTTTGCATAAGTTATTTTTATAGCTAAAGATAAAATAAAGTTAAATTGTTTTTGTAGAATTTAAATCTATATTGGAGAGCTAATGAAGATAAGTTGAAAAAATAGCTTATGAAATTTGTCATAAGCTATATTCAAAAGTTGTACCAAACAGTTTCACAAAACTTATGTTAGTAGATAAGCTTAAGTAAGTCAATCCAAGTATGCCAAGTGGATGAATAATAATGCCAAGTTGCTAATGATCGAAGTATTCATTCCCAAGTTTCTTAATTTGATGCTCTTTCTTCTAGTCCCTTAATATTTAATTCCACCTGCTTGTATTGTAATGATATATGAATGACTTATTTAACTGTTTTTATTCATACTATGGTGGGTTCTGGGGAAGAAAGTCATCCTCTGTTCAAATGTATTGATTAAGAGATTAGGGTGGAACTTATGGTAGCCTTACTAATAATATTTAATTCCACCTGCATTTTTTGTTTTGTTTTTAATTACATGAACCGTTGTTCAACTGGGACTAATCTCTGAATTTTCAGGTAAACGACACAGTTCTGCGGATCTTTTACGATATGCGCGACATTCCAATCTCAGAATCGCCGTTTACGCTAGTGTGGAAAGACTCCTTCTGGCATCTTCTTCATCTTCTTTTGCCCCAAATTCTGCAACAGGTTCTTCTGTTATTGGTGTTCTTTATCGTGATCAAAACGGTAGATATCATCACGCGATTTTGAAAGATTTTGGTGAAGTGATACTTTCAGCAGGTGCAATTGGAAGTCCACAGCTTCTTCTTCTCAGTGGAATTGGACCTAGACCCTATCTTTCTTCATGGGGAATTCCAGTGGCACATCATTTACCTTATGTAGGTCATTTTCTATATGATAATCCACGTAATGGAATCACGATTCTACCTTCTGTTCCGCTTGAACATTCGCTTATACAAGTTGTAGGGATAACAAACTCAGGTGCTTATATAGAAGCTGCTTCTAATGTTGTTCCGTTTTTGTCACCGCCGCAAACTGCTTTCATCCGTTCAAGTGCTTCTCCGCTTTATCTGACTGTTGGAACACTGATTTCGAAGATTTCAGGACCGGTTTCTGCTGGTTTTCTACGATTGGCTACGACTGATGTTAGGTTTAATCCTATTGTTAGGTTTAATTACTTTAGCAACAGTGTTGATCTTGAGAAATGTGTTAATGGGACCAGGAAATTAGGGGATGTACTTAGGAGCAGAGCTATGAACGATTTTAAGTTTAGGAATTGGTTAGGTGTGAGGGATTTTAGGTTTATTGGACCGGCTTTGCCTAATGATCAAACAGATTATGCTGAAATGGCTGATTTTTGTAGAAGGACTGTTAGTACTATATGGCATTATCATGGTGGATGTGTTGTTGGTAGGGTTGTTAATCGTCATCTTAAGGTCATTGGAATTGATTCTCTTAGAATTGTGGATGGTTCTGTTTTTAATGTTTCACCTGGAACTAATCCTCAGGCTACACTAATGATGCTTGGAAGGTGAGTCTTTTAGTTTCTTTTATGTGTATTGATCAATCCAGCTTTGGTGGCTATATGAATTGGTGTTTGATTAATGTGGAATGAATGAATATTGATCATGTTTTGTGATTCTATTTTGGCAGGTATTTTGGGCTGAAGATAATCAGAGAAAGGGAAGGGAAGGGTACACATGAATTGTGACCCCTGTAATTCTGTTTTGGTGTTCAACATGTATTAGAATGTGTAATGTGTAATCACTGTTGATGCTCAATTTAGATTTTTGATGTATACTCAAAAGCAAAATGAACACACACGATATATTCTATATACTGTATAGATTGGATTTGTAAAAAAATGCTTAGGGGGGTGGATTTGTAATGATAGTTTCTATCCCCTGACTGTTGATTGACTAAATAGATTTTGGATTGGATTCTTAATTTGATGAATAATAATGCCAAGTTGCCAATGATCAAAGTATCCATTTCCAAGTTTATTACCTTCATGCTCTATTTTTGTGGATCCCCTTAATAGTTAATTCCAGCTGCTTGTATTGTAATGATATGTTTGTATATTAATCAAACATTATATCTATTGCAAGCTTTTTTTGTTTTTGTTTTTGTCTTGTTTAACTGTTTTTATTCAAGCTGTGATGGGTTCCGAGGCAGAAACTCATTATCTGTTCATCTAAGTGAAAACTGTTTGCGTCCGAGAAAGTATTGATTAAGAGATTAGAGTGAAACTTATGGTAGCTGTGCTAATTGAAATGTAGTGTCAGTGTTGAGCTGTAGGAGGCTGGCATAATAAATTTCTGTCTGAAAGAGATTTTTGAAGTACTTGGAGATTCATGGTGGGAAGGTTGTTTTACTTATTGAGCTAAAATATTGGAACAACTCTTCCTCTTAAGCATGAGCTAAACTTAATAGCTATATTTTGTCCTGCTTGACTTGATCACATTCACACAAGTTTAGTAGTATTACTGTTATACTACATCTATCACTTAAATCTATCAGTTACAGTTCCAACTAAAATAAATTTGAAAACAATTCAGAATATCACATTCACATTCCACCCATAGTTCTTTATTGTCACTGTCTGCGGCGATGATACCCTCTTAATCCTTCAATTCATCCACTTGGGCTGGAAAAAAAATGGTTAATTAGTGTATTCATCAAACAACAACAAACTCATTTATGTGAACTAACTCACCCATATATCCACAGTCCTTCTCGGTTGATCTTCAAGAGGCACAATAAGCAATTAATGATTAAGAACATTGGGCCATTGACTGAAACAGAATATCAACAAGGTAAATGCTAACATATCATAAAACTAGATATTCAAATAAAAAATGAAACTAATAGCTTTATAGACACTCACACATTTGACAAACATTACACAAAGAAGCTGACAATCATTCAGTCATATACTCATATTCCTATAAATTGAATGACTAATTTGCATGAAAATACTGAATAGGCATTGGAGTTGGACAATCAAACAATATACACAACGAAGCAGTTAATAGAAATCTTATCATCAGTCCTTAATCAAGGCCACTTTGATCAGCAAATCTGCATTAATCAGTTTGGAATATTTTTAATCTAAATGTTTTCAACAATTCAGGATTAATGAATCAACAGTGCTATTTCCCGAATGCAAGAAATTGAATTGAGGCATAGCATCGCATCCTTACAGCAAGTAAAGAATAAGTGATTTGCACACTCAAATAACAAAGGCCCTTGCTACAATAATTAAAGAAAACATCAGTGAATTAGGCAGCAAGCAAGCAGAGACAACTAAATAAGACATCATTTTTTTCACTACTCAGTGAGTCCTCAATCACTAATGTACACTCCTAAGGGTAACCTGAGGGTCTAGCCGGACCATGTCCCTCCTTTTTTGAGATTACAATTTAGGGTACTTTTCTTCCTCAATTACTATTCTTTTAATACCTAACTCGCACCTTGCGGGCCAGGACGGATCCCGATTTTGGAGGAGGATTTAGGGATAATAATTTCAAAATTAAAAATATACCAATCATAAGCATTTCTTTTTCATTCTTTACAAAACATTTTCAAACAAAATGAAGGATTTCTCCCTACCTCCCTCTCATTCCCTCCCTTCAAAGACTTAACACTGAATGGCTTGCTACTCATTGAATAAATTCATTTAGAATTAAGAAGTACAAAGAGATGGTAAAGTTTATATAGAAAGTACACACAAAGGGAGTGTAACTGACTCCTCTAAAATCCAACTTTTAATTGTATACTCATGTGTGCTTTTCAAATCCAACTTTTGATCACCAATCTTAACTGACACTTGGCAAAGGTTAACAGTTTTTGCAAAAAAACTAACGGAGGGGACCATAATAGTAAACGACATAAGATTTATGAACCAAATTGAGACACTTTATAGTTAGAGGACCAAATTAAAAACCAAAAATAAATTAAGGGACCAAACGATGTATTAAGCCTTTATAATAATTTGTATTTATTTATTGAACTATAAATCCATACCATATGATATCAATATACCATTTACTCATATTAGGTGCGGTTGGCTATAAATATGAATAGAGTTATAATTATAACTAGTGTCACGTTAACAATATTAGAATATTAATCAATAACTCTGGTTCTGCTACTGAAATGAAGAGTGCTCCTGAAGACAGCGTTTGAACAAGCAGCTTCTGAAGTACTGTTGATCAGCTCCTGATGTACAGATTCTGAAGTGTAGCTTCTGATGGTTTTCAGAAGCTGAGTCCAGTAGCTTCTGATGTTGTTCAGAAGCTGAGTCTAGTAACAAACTTGGTTAGCTTGTTAACCAAGGTAGTGATCTTGTTAGAAGAGTTTGTTACAACATCTTGTTGTATATATACTCACTCTTACGATGTAAATATATGCGATACAAGTGTGAATAAAATTTTTCATTAAGTTTTCTCTCCCTCTGTTTTTTCATTAATTTCTATCGTTTTGTTTCATCTTGCTTAAAATAGCTTAGTGATTGTTCTAACAAACAAGTGTTTTAAAGCTATTTGTTAAGAATTTATAAGATAATTAGTTATAAGTCATAACTCAATTAATAAGTGTTGATATTGTTAGACATAACACCGTTGCTTAAGGTTTGAACTCGAGATATTTAATTCATGTGTTTGAGTTTTCAAATCGATTAGTACACCAGTCCAACTTACTTATTGGTGAAGGAGATCACAAAACTAACTCTTTGCTATTCTTAAAAAGAAAATTATACTAAAGGACAAGTTTGTGTTTGTGACAGTGAGTGCTAACATTCGCAGTTGTTTCCACTTGATCCCAAGATCAAATCAAAGCATTTATATTTTAGTGAGACATGGCACAAAGATGTTAATAATTGCTTTGTGAATCTTTCGTACCCATAGCTCACATGGCCAAAACTATAATAAAGGTATAAATAAATTATCTATTATGATCTCACCAATCACCAACCCCACCTCTCCCAACAGTAAAGGACGTGAGAATCTATTACAAGTATTTTTCATATATAAAAATGATTTTGTCTAATGTATACAAATAAATTAATATTGTATCATGTATAAGTTTATTTTTTATTGCTAAATAAAATAAATCTTATCACATCATATTTTTTTTGGTGGTTGGAGTTTGAACCATATACCTTACATATATTATATATTATTTTTATCAACTGAGTTAAGTTCACGAGAATTTATTACATCATATTTAATTTAATGATAAAACTATTTAATTTAACGATAAAAATAAATTTGTATATGATGTAAAACATGTATGATTTATGTATTATATAGTCTAAGCTTATAAAAGTACCTTTGAAGATATTTTTATATGTGAGGGTACATTGGTGGTCCTACCATCTACTTTAGTTGCTTTCTTTTTAATTGCACACTTCAAAAGTGTTTGGGCAAAATATACAACATGATTCTTAAGCAGCCTAAATATAAAACTTGAAAAAACAACGATCAATCATAATGCAATATGATAATAATGTTGACTAATGACTGTGGGTAGATATAGATGCGTTTTCAAAAGACAATGACATGGCCGATAAATGAAATGATTTTACTCCATTGGTTATGGAATCTAATCTACCACAATTTTTCAATGAGAGGAACTTATAATATAGGAACTCCTCCTAAATAGGTGACTGCTACTAAATAATAACGAGTGGATCACCATGTTTGTAGAACCAATTCAGAAGCTTTTACACTTTTAATGGAGTATCTAAAAACTCATATGAACTTTGATTCAATATTTTATTTTATTTTGCCACATCTCTAACTCTAACACTGTCAAAAACTAGTAAATCTAAACCATTGGGTGAAGATCTTTAAACTTGGCAAATAAAATTCGAATGGTAAATAAAAATGTTAGTCATTCCTTAAATTTTTTTTTGGTAATTATTGACTATAGTTGGTCATTATATCTTGATCACACTAGTAGTAGTTCTTAAACTTTAGATTTGATAAAACTCAACAATAAAAAAAATTATATTTCGTGCAAAAACAATACAAAATTGATATTTAACTCGAGATATTTCTTTCACTTACGAAAATAATTATAAGAATTGTATATTCTTCAATTATTCATAGACTTTTATATATCATCTTAAAATTTGAAGGTGTCTAGTTCAACTCGATAAGACTCACTTATAAGTTGAGAGATTGATCTAAGTCATTTGTATAAGAGAAATGATATTTGAACAACCATTTTGTGGCAACTTTTAAACAACTTTCTCTCTCATACTTACATTATATTCTTACTCTCTCTTCTTTTTTTCTCTCGATTATTTTTGACCAGTAGGAAGAGAAAAAAAATAAAGTTATCACAAAAGTTGTACCAAATAATTGTTCAAGTATCATTGCTCTTTATATAAATACATTTTCACCTTTTCTCAAAAATAAATACATTTTCATCCTATATCTCATCCAATATAAAAATGTCATATAAACTTTTGATGGTATTTCTATGTATTTTTATCCTCCTCACGTTAATAATATAACAAAAAGTTTTTTTTTTAGATTCATTAAATAAATAATGGATCTGGTCTGTATTATAGATAAAATACATCAGTTATTCAATGATTTAACAAATGTATAACAAAAGCCCAATGCAGAAAAAAAGTCAAATGTATTTAGTCTAAATTTGCATCAAACACATTTGGTATTTTGTTTATATTTAAAATTGAGGAGAGTATATTTTTATTGGAGTAAGAAAATCAATGATTTTGACCCAAAAAAGAAAAAAAGAAAAAGAAAGAAAATCAATGATTATTCAAATTTCCACAAAACAAATAGTCCTAATTTAATTGTTATGGTTATTGAACACAAATAGCATGAGTAAAATCCTCCACCAACCACCAAAACCTGAAGCTGAAGAAAAATCTCCCATTTGCCGTACATCAACTCCTTAATTATCATTGGTTTCTGTTATATATAGCAAATGCTAAATGAATGAATGCTTTAAATCACAATTGAAATTTGTACGTAAACAACACCCTTCCCTCTAAACCTTTTCTTCTATAATATATTGAAACAGAGCAAATTCATTCTTTCAACAACAAAAAAACAGAGCAACTATGTCTTCCTCTTCTTGTACCAAATCCATTCTTCCTTCACCTATCTTCTCTTCTTCATCATCATCTTCTGAAACCAAATCTTCAAAATCCTCTAACCTCTCATTCCTCAACTCCAACTCTTTTGGAATCATACCCAACAACATTAAACTCTCTCATGCTAACTCTCAACAACGTTGTTTTGTGGTCAACAGTGTTTTAAAAACCGTTGACCAAACAACTCAAACCAACAACGTTGTTTCTGTTAACGATGAAAATGAAAAACCAACGATCTTGGTCTCCGAGAAACTCGGAGAAGCAGGGCTACAAGTTTTAAGACAATTAGGACATGTGGAATGTGCGTATGATCTTTCACCAGAAGACCTATGCAAGAAGATCTCAAGCTGTGATGCTTTGATTGTGAGAAGCGGTACGAAAGTAACGAGGCAAGTGTTTGAAGCAGGGAAAGGAAAGTTGAAAGTTGTTGGTAGAGCTGGTGTTGGGATTGATAATGTGGATCTACAAGCTGCTACTGAATTTGGTTGCCTTGTTGTCAATGCTCCTACTGCTAATACTATTGCTGCTGCTGAACATGGGATTGCTCTCCTTGCTGCTATGGCTCGTAACGTTTCTCAAGCTGATGCTTCCCTTAAAGCTGGTATGGTACATGTTCATGATTTATCTTATATGTTAATTTATAGATCTATGATTTTATGCACTAATTATGCATAGTTTAATAGTATTAGTGGAAAATAGTTTCTTTTTAACGACAGATGTTAGTAATTAGTTGTTACGTTAGCTTTTTATTTATACGGACAACATCTTTTATATATGATGATTGACATATCTTCGATGTTGGAAATCGTGATTGCGTTGTGGTCTTTGCTAGATTACTTGCTTGAGATATATCCAAAGTTTTAAATTGTAGTTGGGTTGAGATTGTGAGATGATCCTTGCAAGATCTCTTGTTTGAAATATATTTAAGGTTTTAATTGTAGTTGCATTGAAATAGCAAGATGATTCTTGCTAGATCCCCTGGTTGAAAATATATATAAGATTTTCAATTGTACTTGCATTGAGGCCACACCATGTTTCTTACTTGTTATTTCAGATGCAACCGTAATTGCAGTTGAAATGTGAAGATATAAGAAACCATGATGCAACCATGAATTTTAAAATCCTTGAATTGGTTAAATCTATTTAGAATACCAACTATGATTTTTTATTTATTTTTTGCTTAAGAAGAGAGTATGTTTATGCACAAAATGTAGGTGCATTTTAGAATTATGTGCTGTTGGCACTATTCTTTGCTTAAATGTGTATTTTTTATGGCTGTAACATATTTTAAGATATTTATGAATAGTTATGTACACAAAAGGTACATTTTTAGGTGAAGAATTTTACTAATGTCACACAAAAAAAATGTAGTCCTATAATATGTGTGTTTTTACCCTACTATGAGTATTTGTTGAGGGTTATGAGATCTTGATAATTTTTGCAGGAAAATGGCTGAGGAGCAAGTATGTTGGAGTATCTATGGTTGGTAAGACGTTAGCAGTAATGGGATTTGGAAAAGTTGGATCTGAAGTGGCAAGGCGTGCAAAAGGATTAGGAATGAATGTGATTGCTCATGACCCTTATGCTCCAGCTGATAGAGCACGTGCTGTTGGTGTGGAATTAGTTTCATTTGATCAAGCAATCACAACCGCTGATTTCATCTCACTTCACATGCCTCTCACTCCTACTACTAACAAAGTCTTCAATGACAATACTTTTGCTAAGATGAAGAAGGGTGTGAGAATCATCAATGTTGCTAGAGGTGGTGTTATTGATGAAGATGCTTTAGTCAAAGCTCTTGATAGTGGAATTGTTGCTCAGGTCAACCCTTTTACTTCAATTAACATGTTTCTTGAATTACTATTATACTATTAGAAATCTAGCAATGTCCAACTGGTTTGGAAATCACTATTGCCATTAAAATTGTGGTCACAACGTGTTCCTCGAATTACTTTTACTATATTGGAAATCGCAATTGCATTGTGGTCACGTCGTGTTCAAATCTACAAGTAGTTGAAGTTAATTAAGTTCAGTTGATGATTAATGAGTTATCTAATCTTAACATAGCCATTAATCATTCATTGAATTGTGTTGATCACATATGTCAATAGCGTTAACAATTTAAAAGGTTTCAATTTTATTTGTTGCGAATTGATATTCAAATGACATTTCTATTTTGTTTGAATGTGGAGCAGGCAGCTCTTGATGTGTTCACTGAGGAGCCTCCAGCGAAAGACAGTAAGTTAGTGCAACATGAGAATGTGATTGCTACTCCTCATCTTGGAGCCAGCACCAAAGAAGCACAGGTTTGTTTTTCTTTAATATCCTACTTCCATTTTTTTTCTTCCCTTTTAGCTCGCATCCTTTTCTGACCAAGTTTTTTCTCTCACCAATTTTGACTCAATAGGAGGGTGTGGCTATTGAAATAGCAGAGGCTGTTGTTGGTGCATTGAATGGTGAACTTTCAGCAACTGCTGTCAATGCTCCTATGGTTGCTCCTGAGGTAAACAACCACATTGTGACATTAGTATGCTTTTCTCGAATAAAGACCATGGTCAGCCTCCACGAATATATAACTTGAAGTTTTGGATGAAACTTCATCGCCTAGTATTGTTATTTTTAATTAAAAGTTGAATTAGAACTAGTTTGGACATAGGTCCCATTGGTCATAAAATCTATGATTTACGCTGGTTGTTCTTTTGCTTCTATTTTATTTCTGTCATAACTTTTGGCAATTTCATCAGGTGTTATCAGAACTGGCTCCATATGTAGTGCTGGCTGAGAAGCTAGGAAGGTTAGCTGTGCAGTTGGTATCTGGAGGAAGCGGAATCCAGTCAATAAAAGTAGTTTACCGATCTGCTAGGGGTCCCGATGACCTAGACACTAGACTTCTGCGAGCCATGATCACAAAAGGCATTATTGAACCAATATCAAACACAATTGTCAACCTTGTAAATGCTGATTACATTGCAAAGCAAAAAGGTCTTCGCATAAGCGAGGAAAGAGTAGTGGTCGATTCGTCTCCTGAGCTACCTGTTGAGTCAATCCAGATACAAATATCCAATGTGGAGTCCAAATTCGCGAGTGCTGTATCAGAGACTGGTCAGATAAGCATTGACGGAAAAGTGAAGTACGGTACACCACACCTTACATGTGTGGGATCTTTTGGTGTGGATGTGAGCTTAGAAGGGAATCTGATTTTGTGCAGACAGATTGATCAACCTGGGATGATTGGTACTGTCGGAAACATATTAGGCGAGAAAAATGTGAATGTAAGCTTTATGAGCGTCGGAAGAACATCGCGTAGGAAGAAAGCAATTATGGCTATTGGCGTCGATGAAGAGCCAAATAAGGAAGCTCTTGAGAATATTGGAGCTGTGCCTGCTATTGAGGAGTTTGTGTTTCTCAAGCTTTAAATAGATGATTCATAAATATATGAATTTCATCTTGTGATTTTTAGAAAGTAATACTATATATATAGGTATTGATTCGAGAAATGAAGTTAATGAGTCTCTGATTTTAGTAGAAAGCTTGAGGAAAGTGATAGCTTGGTTATGAAGTAATGGATGATAGAGTATAAATAAAACTAGCTGAAAACAAAAACAGCTAG
>Ga0209282_1001488_pt1 | contig 12924 bp, 11 predicted proteins | sample Mtrugardesep15_FD_187529 | JGI IMG/M metagenome (GOLD analysis project Ga0209282, IMG submission 187529) | Root nodule microbial communities of legume samples collected from California, USA - M. trunc garden sep15 (SPAdes) (version 2) | ecosystem: Host-associated > Plants > Roots > Nodule...
TATTTTATTGTCTTTAGTAATTTTTCACATATTTTAATTTTATTTTGAGTTGTTTCATATTTTATAATAGGGTTTAAAACTATATGTTAATGAAATTGTGAAAAAGATAGCAAAAAAAATATGTATTCAAATTTCGGTTATTTTAAAATAGACCAGCAATACTATTTGTTTTCGAAGTGTGTTAGATTATTAGAAATAAAAAAAATTATTGAGGGTGTAAAGTGTAGATTTTAACATAAGAGGGGAGGGAAATGTAATTCATGCTTCTCTTAAGGGAGGGGATTGAAATGTTTTCTAATATGTTTTGAATAAGAGGGAAGGGGAATGTATATTTTAACATAAGAGGGGAGGGGAGTGTAATTCAAACATCTTTGACGGGAGGGGAGTGTAATTTACTCTAAAAATAAATCAATATATATACATATAACAATTAATTAATTTTTTATAAAAAAAAATGTTCAAGTTATTTATGGCTGATAATTAATTTAAAAGTTAAAAAATGAACTAAAAAAAGGATAACAACGATGATTTTTTGTTTCCACAAGAGGAAAACAAAGACTCAGGAAACTTTTAAACAGAGTGATACTTAGAAAAAAGAGTTTGAGACTATGGGTCATAAGGCCTAATCCCCTCCTTATTAGAAATTTTTGAAAAAAAAGTGAAAGATTGGATAACGAATTGGGCCTACTTGGTTCAGTTGGAAGGGAAAAGACCTTAACAGTATATTGAGAAGCAGAGGCAATAAAATGTCCACACGCCACTGTCGCGTGCGCAGAGAGACTACAGCGGAAGAGACAGAAACGACGACGCATCGCAGTAGGAGGCGCAAGGAGGAGATGATGTCGGCCTTAGTGATGATTATGAGGTCATTTGAGAAAACCTAGTCAAGACTCAAGAGCATAGTCACATAATTCGCGATTCGACCTGGGACGCGGTACGGGTACGGGTTCGCGGTACGCTACATCAGAAGAATTCAGTACGTATGGGGGTATAGAGCTTCGGTTCGTAGTGCTAATAATAACTAATTAAATATAATAAGCTATCAATAGTTTTAACAAGAGTAATTTTTTTTACTAGAATTTTTAAACAAAACTTAAAATTTACTAGTAATCACTAAATATTTATAAAAGTTTATTATCCCAATAAGAGTTTTTCCAATTGTTCAACACTATTTCCGTTCAAATTCTTGTTAAAAAATTGTAACTTACTGTCACCAAAAAAAGAAAAAAATTGTAACTTATGGTTAAGATTGTAAATTTTTTTTAAAGGGGGTAAGACAGGTAAGATTAGCAATTATAACTTCATTATATTTCCAAACAAAGGCCCATATACTGTCAGGCCCAATGAAAAAACCTAATTTCAGAAACCAGTCATCGTCTTCCTCCCTCCTTCGATTGTAACAGCGGCTGCTCTTTTTCTTTTCAAACCCAGATTCAAGAACTATTTCTTCTTGTTGTAACAGCGGCTGCCTCCTTTTTATCATCATTGTCAGAAACTATTTCTTCCATCTATTTTTCCAGATTTTCTGCGAATACTCCGGGTACGTTTGTGGCTGCGAATTTTCACACGAATTCCGGCGAATCAATACGCAGAAGTACCGCGAATCAGTTCGCGCAAACCAATTCGCGGTTCTCCTACAGAGGCAGCGAATTATGTTACTATGCTCAAGAGCACTAATGGTGTGTTTGGTTGTGAGAAGAAAGTGAAAAGAGAGAAATAGGTGAGAGAGAATATGAGAAGAGAGAAATAGATGAGAAATAGATAAGATTTGATGGGTTGTTTGGTATAAGAGAAAGAAGAGAGAAATAGAAGAGAGAGAAGTGTGACTGATTTGTTAAAAGACAAAAATATCCTTGTTTTAAAAGTTGAATTGTTTATCTATTTGATTGTAATTTAGATATATTATTTTAGTTTTTTTTAAGGATATTATTTTAGTTCTTAATCACTAAATTAATTTAATTATTATTTTAATAATGAAGCAATTATATTATAGGAGTACCAATTTGAGTTTTTTTATAGAGTATGTTATTCTTCTTGTTACATTATAATTTATATCATACATATCCACTTCGGCTTATTTGTGTTATTAGTTACATTTTTCTATTATTTTTCAAAACGTTATTAGTTATAATATAATACATGGTGTTCATTGCAAATGGCAGGCATATGTATTCGAGAAAGGCATTTATCTAATACAGGGCAAGGGAAAGGATAAAATTGGAAAAGTCTTGTTATCCAACATCTCTCTCACGTTTCTTCGCTCTTTTGGGGAGATAAAAAAACACATGGACCCCACCATGATTTAATCTCTCGTCTCACTTTCTTCGGTCCTCCAAACTAAAGAAATAACAACTTTCTCTTCCATCTCTCTCGCTCCTATCTCTCTCGCTCTTATCTCTCTTCTTCCAAACACAGGGTAAAAGCCTATTTTTCCTTCTTCGTGCATGCCTGCGATCGCACAATTTCACCTTAAAAAATCGTGATCCCATATGCAGCGCGGCACAATGCGGGATCATGGAGCGTAGGATTGTGCATCCGCATGAGGAAGATTGCAATTTTGACATCATTGCCTCATAGTACCTCAGGATAGATTGACTTAGCTCCAGAGTTTCATTTTCTATGCACTATACCTCAATCAAATGAAAGCATGGGCCAGTGCACTCATCAACATCTCTAAAATAACTTCCCTATGTCTATATCACAATTATAAGCAACTGCTACATTGTGCATATTAAAATTCACATAGATATGCATATGAGATTAACAGCTTAATGAATGAGCCACTCTTGAATTTTTTTGGACTGAGAGCAGGATATAAACAGGTCTAACTTTAAAAAGGCAGCCGTGCAAGGCATAACTTTGATTACACAGCAACGGAGAATATTCTAAAAAAATATATATTTATTAATTCCTTAAATAAATGCATTCACAATTTTAAACATATTTTACTTTACAAAGTGGTAAATTTGAACGGTTGTATCTACTTTGATTCACAAACTTCCTAGTTCCTATGCCCCACTCCACAAAAAAAAAAAAAAAAAAAAAAGTTTATCATGCTATGAGAAGTATCATTTCTTATGAAAAAGGCAATATACTAGATAGTACATATTTAAACAAAAAAAATCGCTAACCTTGGTTGTTCCAGTGGAATTTATGTACATATAAATGGGTTTTTTATCATCATCATATTGAAGGTAAAGAAATTCAGCAACCATCAACTCTGTAACAGATGGAACGAGAGACATGCCCAAGTAAACAATTCGATTTTTGAACAGGTAAGAAGCTAAATCTGGTGGAGGTTGCTCCCGTGCATTCCCTCTTGTGAAAGGAATAACCTATCCAAAGACAAGAAAAAATGAATACAAATCTGCATAAATAATATGAGTAGTGTATATTTTACATCGGTGTGCCATAAATTATTGTACATATGTGTTGTATAGTTTATTTGCATAATATATAAATCATGCACGGCCAGCATTACCAATTAAAGTTTTGGGTTTCAAATAAAAAGAGGAGAGAAATAATAAGAACTTGAATATTATGATAATAATTAGATAGAAGCTTAACCGTTAAGCAAACCTTCTTTTTAGTAGAAACTGTTAAGCAAAACTGATAACTCAAGGCTTAACCACTTAATATAAGCAAGTAAGCTCAACCACCATATAAGTTAGAAGCTACTGTAAAACTATGTAAAGCTCTGTGTAATCTCTGTAAATTGTGTGTCTATAATGAGATCACACCCTTGTATTTATAATGGTTTTACACCAAATACATTGAATGCTTATTTAGTGAGCACTAGCCTAGGAAGTTGTATACTATTAGAGTAATAACAATCAATCTAGGAAGTTGTACAATTAAATGAATATCTAAAGATTCTTAACTTTAACAGCCACCAAAGCTTGATCATCGGGAGAAGATAAAATATGAGTTGCACTCAAGACAAAGACAAAAATATCAAAGCCTAACCACCTAACTAAAGCAGAAGCTAAGACCAAGCCAAGTGAGACTAAACAACGCGTAGTCAAGTAGGATTGAACCAAGCTCTAGATACCATATTGAAGTTATGGGCATCAAATAAAAAAATGAGAGAAATAATAAGGGCTTGAATATTAATGATAATAACTTGCTAGTAGCTTAGATAAAAAAAACCATATTAAGTTATGGGTTTTAGATAAAAAGATGAGAGAAATAATAAGAGCTTGAATATTATTTAAAATAACTTGATAGTAGCTTAACCATTAAGTAGAACCCGTAACTCAAGACTTAACTACTTAACATAAGCTTAACCATCCCATAAGGTAGAAGCCATCCAAGCTTAAACATTGAGAGACCACTCAAAACTGAAGCAAAAATATCAAAACCTAACCACCTAACAAAAACATAAGCTAAAACCAAGTCAAGTGAGGCGGCTCAAACAACAGCAAAGAAACCCTAAAAAGTGGGCCGTCCACACAACCCACAGGTCCTAGATGCCATAGGTAATGAAATGTTTGTTAGATTGAAACAGTGCATAACAATGACTACATACATCTTATATATCTTAATCCACATTGACCAACACGTCCAAGGTTGTCAAAATTGAGTGTTAACTCATAAAATCGCCCAATTTTGAGTTAAATCGCTTGTAAAGTCTATCAAATGTACATTAGAAATGAAAATGTGAGAGTTGATTGAAAAAGTACCATAGTAACGACGCCTCTTTTACCGCCGGAGCTTTGAAAGGTGGCGGGATTGAGGCAAGGAGGACGGAGCTTGTGACCGGAGAAATGACTAGTGGAACTGGTGATTGCGGAAGAAGGAGCGACGAAATCAGTGGAGAGGGAGTTTCTGAAAGAGGATTTGATGGGCCTGATAGGGGTTAGGGCTCGTGATGAAGATGGTGAAATGAGCATGGGTTTGTTTGATAAGAAGGTGAAAGATGCGTTTGCGGTTGCAACCTCCATGGTTCGTTCGTTTGTTCAGAGTGAAGAAGATAGTGCGAAATGAAAATGAAGGAGAAAGACACGAATTTTGATTGTGTACGTTTTCTTGGGTTGGGCCAATTCTATTAGGCCATTAGCCAAATGGAATAATTTTGAGAATTTCTTTTTGAACCCGTACTAGATTCTCACGCGCCTTCCAAATTTCTTATTTTATATAATCCAAATCCAAACCATTTTTACCATATTTTGGATTATATAATCTGGATTTCCTGAAAACTCAGTCACGGAGATACTTCATATATATATTGTCGACATGGCACTTTGTCAGTGAAGAGTGTGATGTCCACCAAGTACAACAAATATATTTAAACAACTTGGTCCTAGTTCAACTGCATCTCCTTCTTGTCATCCTCCATCTCAGTTGTAGTTGTTGCATGAAGACGACTCACAAACTCTGTTCTCAAGAAGCTGAAACATGCACGAGCCCCGTTTGTGGTAGTCACTTGGAATTCAGCATTCTTTAGATCAACTCCTAACGAGTCAATCACCATCTCTGGGTGGACATCAACATTAGCATTCTCCTTAATCTCATCATGCTCCAAACCTTTGTCCTCGACATGGGGTTGGGGCTCGGGTTCATGCACCTGAGACGCTCTGGTGGCATCATTGATGAGGCGCTAACCCTTCTCACTCTTCCCTCTATTTCGACATGGTGTAGACACCCTCGCCTACCAGATACAGTAATAATATGTGTGATGGCTCTGACACGGTTCATATGTTAGTCCTTATATAAAACAACCAAAATCAAATATACAAAACAACAAAAATACATAATTAGAAGAAGAAAAAAAAGTTTTCAACATATATAGAACGTGTTCATATTATATAATCCAAAACTAATAACAATCTGGTTCATATTATATAAGTCGAACGTGTTCATCGCCCAGAGGAAAAAAAAAACAAGTTAAAGAACAATAGATTAAAGGAATATGACCTTGCTTTGTGTTTGATGTTTGAAAAGGCTTAAAATGTGATTATTTAGACCAAAATACTTCAACAATCACACAATGTGTGGTGGTTCAAATTTTGGGTGGTTTGAGAAAGGTTATGGCCAAATTCAGAAACTGTTCGAATGAAGGAAGGTGTATGGTTTTGCTATATATAAGTCTGGTTCAGATTATATAATATGGGTTGTGTTATTTTTGGTTATGATTATATAATTTGAAGAGGATAAAATCATAATCGTTGATGGCGCATGAGAAGCTGATAGAATGGAGAAAGAATATATCTCTCTCTCCCTCTAACATTTGACTCGATATTACTTTAATTTGGTTAAAAATATTTTGATTTATTTTAGGAAAATTTTAAAGATTTCCTTTATGGCATTGGTTAAGAGAATAAAATGGCATTGGTTAAGAGAATAAAAATAGATAGTATATTGTGTTAGAAATCGGTGAAAAGTGGTGAATTTAACTTGTTAAAAGTTAACAAATTGTAGTTTCCAATGCAAGACTTCTACTTTTGATTTTCTTAACAAATGTCATAAAGACACTTCTTAGCATGACCATTTTTTTATTAGATTGACCTTGTAGAGTGTATTATGTTTTGAGGTGGAAAAATATTTTGAATTGATGTTGTAAAATTGATTTTAATTAAAAGTTAGTTGAATACAAATTGATAACGGTTGATGGTGTTTGAGAATGATGGTGGTAATGTAATGAATCATATTGGACGACATAATTGACCGTAGATGTTAATGACCATCCAATGTATATAGTGAAATCGGAATTGAGGAGGGCGCGTACGAAACTTATATGATGGGATTTTTTTTATTTTTTATTTTTGTAATACTTGACCTCATATTATTTGGATTTGATTTCACTCTTTTGATTATTTTTTTTAGGAAATGTTAAAGAGTACCTTGATGACATTGTTTTCACTCTTTTTGAGAATGATTGTAGTAATGTAAATAATTAGATTGGACGACATAAATGGTGCTAGATGTGAATGACAATCCAATGGTAAATGGTGACCTGTGAGAGATATGAGGGTATGTGTTTAATAGTTGAGCAAGGGGAAAAAATTGAGCAACAAAGGTGGCATACAATTTTGATGTTTATGGTGAAGAGGTGTTAGCGGAGGCGGTTTTGATAAGTGACATTGCATAGTGGAGGGCTTTAAGTAGTAATGATGAGAAGAACAAATCTTCTATAGATACAACTCTAAATAAAAAATATTTGGGTACATTCACATTAAATCAAATGAAAAAAAAAATTAAAATAAAATAAAATAAAATAATGTTGATTAATGCAATTAATTGTTTGAAGAAAGGGAATCACAATTGATGATCATCAGCCAATACCTTGACTAGATCTCTAGTTCGACAAAGCAACATAAACATATTTGTTGCATCAAGATCGAGCGCCAAATTTGTCCTCTTCAAATCCTCATTTAAAAACATTTGTGATTTATCTGTGAATTCACATGTTATGTTAACTAGACGATCTCAACTCCAAGATAGTAAAAGTGTAAGATAATTATCACATTACTCTCATTTTTAACCCAATGCTCATTTTAAGTTAATTTAAACATAAATCAATTCACTTTAAATGCAATTCAACTAAAATCATTTTCGGTTACAACGGCTAAATTTACGTTTGATTAAACTATTGAGGATGCAAAAATATAGTGATGCAAAAATTGATTATACAAGTGTATTTCAATATGTCCAAACATACATAAATTTAATCTCACGTAATAAATTAACTCAAAATCAAATTTTGATATCACATAAACAAACATCCACTAAACATAGTGTATAGCTTCCAAGTTAGAAATGGGTGCAATCTTCCAATCCAAGGATAGTGCATAGTAATAAATGATTGGATGAAAAATTGATGCGAACCAAAAGAAGACAAACAAGTTGAGTAGCTAAGGCATAACCAGCAAATTGCTTATACTTTTCATTTTTTAATGCATATTTATAGTAACTTATTAATTAATAACTTGTCCCACCTCACTAGTTCACTTCACCTCAATCTCATTGTGTTGTTGTACTTGTGCCCATTCTCAAAGGATGAGATAGAGAGAGGATAGAAAGATAGCTCAAGAAACATAAACATAAGACAGAAACTGAAAACTTAGAACAGAAAACACAAACCACACACTTATACTAGCATCATCAATGCAACTTTAAAACCATGTCAACAGCTATGTCTATGTCTATGGCTTCTTTTTCTCCTCTTACTAGAATCTCAACCACTCATTCTTCAATCTCCAAACCCCATCATCCAAACCACAGCAACAACCTCTTTACTCTCACTCTCAGACCAAAAAACCTTCCTTTATTCTCCCTCTCTCCTTTGAGAGCTTCAGCTGGAACTTCTGATCCAGCTGAAACTGCAGTGAAACCACCACCTGAGAATATCTCTGTTGGGACAAATGGGTCTGCTTCTGCTGTTACGGTTGCTGAGGAAGTTAAGGTTTCTACTGGTTTTGTGGACCCTAGATGGGTTGCTGGGACTTGGGATTTGATGCAGTTTAGGAAAAATGGTACCACTGATTGGGATGCTGTTATTGATGCTGGTAACTTTTCTACCTAAGTTCATTGTATTGTAGGATTGAATTTCACTGTTCTATTTGTTTTATCTTCAAATGTTTTGTTGTTTACTTTACAATGTTTATGTTTGCTTACTCTCAGATCCATTTCCTACTATAGAGTTTAATTTATTCTTGATTGATGATTCATGTTAAATGAATTATAAGTGGTACTGTGGTAGTAGGGTTTCACCTATGGAAGTAAACGAATTTGAATGAGAAATGCTTTTCTCGAAGAAATCGGAGTTTTTTGTGGTACCTGTTTTAGTTATTCTAAATTTGTTGTCCCTGAAGAATTAGTCTAGTAGTTTGGGTTGGAACTCCGAAGAAGGATTATGCAGGAGATTTAGGTTCAATCGCTGCTGCTAACATTTTCCCATTGCCCTAATAAATTAATCATTGGTCGTTTTTGTTTGTTTGTGTGTGTGTAGCAAAGCCCCTTGGACTCATCAATAGTTATTCCTTCTTCTGGGAAATGTCGGTGTGGTTGATGCATTAGTGTATTTAGTTTACTGTTGGCATGTGTTCCAGAGCAAGTCCAACACCAATACAACCAATAGTTATCGAGGGTTCAATAGGTGTTTGGACTCTTCCTACGCCGACCATGAAACACACTGCTTTTTGAATTAAAGAAGAGGTGAGAGACGTAGTTTGTAGAGGGGGAAGGATATGGTAAAATGAAAGCCTTTAGCAGCTGTTAAGATAAACACACTTGTTCATATCTGTTTATTGAAAATTCCACACGGGTTTTAGTTTGAACCCTGCTTTGTAAAAATCAAGCCCCGTATAGCTTCTCAGCCACGTTCCATTGACACCTATGGTGGATTCCTAGTCTGCCTATGCACTTTGACTTTCTACTCCTTGCCAATTTGTTTATGCGACATTTTAGCAGGGTGGCTTTACGTGGAAAGGCATGGTCGTGGAGTTTGATTTTATGCCAAAGCATGAAACTGATGTAGACAGAGTCAGTTTGGGTAAATTTTGCCACAAACTTATGAAAAGATAAATATTAAAAGATTCTTGCAGTAAAGTAATTACGAGTTTAGTATACTGTAATTAAATAATAGGGTGATTCTTAAGGTAGAAGTCAATCCTTTGATTTTTACCCCTCTAATTAAATAATTTTAATCAAGCTCTTTTCATGGTCAAAAAGTGCTCATTGCTACTAATCGTATTGATATAGGGTGATTCCTTCTTATATATTTGGCATAAGGATTAGATTCATATGTTGTCATCTCCTCATATTTTACTGCTTATTTATATATACTTTGAAATTCAATTCATCTAAAAATCTACTCATTTTCTGTTTTGGTCATTCCCATATTCAGAGGCAAGGAGAAGAAAATGGCTCGAGACTAACCCAGAATCATCCAGCAATGACAATCCTGTGGTGTTTGACACCTCCATCGTACCTTGGTGGGCATGGATAAAAAGATTCCATCTCCCTGAAGCTGAACTACTTAATGGTCAGTTCTGTTCTGTGTTGTAAAATGAAACAACAAAATAAAGGTTGTTTTTCGATAAGAGGAAAAAAAAATCAATTTTGTTTACTTTTTCTTCTTGGGTATCATGCAGGTCGTGCCGCAATGATAGGATTCTTCATGACATATCTGGTCGATAGCTTGACAGGAGTAGGTCTAGTTGATCAAATGAACAACTTCTTTTGCAAAACTCTTCTATTTGTAGCAGTGGCGGGAGTACTTCTTATCAGGAAGAATGAGGATGTTGATACATTTAAGAAGTTATTGGAGGAGACTACATTTTATGACAAGCAATGGCAAGCAACTTGGCAGGATGAGAACTCAGGCACTTCCAAAAAAGATTAGTGGGATTGTTGTTAAGTAGTTCTCTCCTACCGCATTTTGTCTCTTACTATAGTGTGCCTTATTATTAATCTTGCTAGTGCAGACACAAGAAATGAATATGATTTAGACATTGTATTTCAATTCATTTTATGCAAAATGATACAGAGTTTTTGTATGTTCGCAACGTAGGATATTTCTTAAGTGAATGTGAAATTGGGTTGCTAGTCTGAGTGACTCTCTTAATTAAGTGTGTTTCAGCTAATTTGACAAATATAACAAACGATTTGAAGTTGAACTTGTCGAGTGAAGTAATCCTAGAAAGGAGTATACTAACAGCTATACACACGCTTTGTCATCAATAGTTTTCCATTTGTTTTTCGCTTTACAGTGCAAAAACATTACTTCTTTTACATCTAATTTTTCAAAAACACTGGGATGTATGAAGTATCGGTTGTCGCTACTTTTAACTTGCATGTACATTTAAACATCATATCTGAAGTAAAATGGAAAAGAAACATTTGGAAAACCAAAGGAGGGCTATAACTTTATCTGATTCCCGAATAGAAATGGTGGCGCTATAATATTTATTAGCAAGTCTCACATAACTATAAGGATGGGATAGTGAGAAAGAGGATAGATAGACTCAGAAACTGTGAACTGAGAAGAGAACGTCAACACCACAAATCCACTGCATCATCATCAATGCAACTGTAACAGCATGTCAACAACCATACCCAGGGCTTCTTTATCTCCTCTCACTCGAATCTCAACCACTCATTATTCACACTTCTAAGAAGCTTTAGTGTGTTTGATACATTTGTGCGTTTGGTTTACCATTGAAGCGCGTTCAAAAGCAAGTTCAACATCAACACGACAAATAGTTATTGTCAACTCAACAGATGGTTGGCCTCTTCCAACAACAATCCATAAGCACACTACTTTTTGGTTAAAGATGAGGTGCAACACCGGGTTTGCCGGCGGAAATGGTATGGTGCAGCTGTTGTAATTCTTTTTGTTTTGTTAAGATAAACACACTTGTTTATACTTGCTAATAAAAAAATATGTGCGGGGATTTTAGCCGGAACCCTGCTTTGCAAAAATCAAGAGCCCTATAAACTATTCAGCCACAATCCATTTCCATCTGCCACCTATATATGGTGGATTCCTAGTCTTCCTCTACTCTTGGACTTAATGCTCCTTGCTAACTTGTTTTTGCTGCACAAATTCTGCTGCATTTTAGTAGGGTCGTTTTACATAGAAAGGCATGGTTGTCGAGTTTGATTTTATGCCAAAGCATGAAACTGCTGTAGACTTAGAGTCAGTTTGGGCAAATTTCTCCACAAACTTATGCAAAAAGAACTTTTAAAAGATTCATAGAATACAATAACTGTGAGTTTTGTAGGAAGTAGGTTTGACAATATTTCTTTTTTGTGGGGGAATAGTTATGAACTTATTTTAATTGACACGTTTTGGTAAGTTAGAAATCAATTGTTTGATTTTTACCCCTTCTAACTAAATAATTTAATCAAGCTCATCTCATGATCAAATGATGCCTACTGATCTTATTGATATGGGGTGTGAATACTTTCTGGTTTGGATATCTGTGGAATTTAGACTCGGAATTGGGTTTGTGTTTTGTAGGAATTTCAATGTATCAAGTGTTATTGAATTGAAGGGATTTCTGTTTTTTACCGAATATTAATAGTTAATACTTAAAACAATTCTAAACGCCCAGTTGAACCAGTTTGCCAATAATATGGAATGAAGTGCATATTAACTGTGTCATTTCGGTATTCTATTTGACTATGCATAGGTTTATTTTCTCATTTGGTTTTCCTTTACTTGAGATGAGGTTACAGATGCATAGTAGGCATCAGAATTAGATTCATATGTTGTCATCTCATCATATTTAGTTCTTTATTTGTAAATACTTGAACTTCAATTCATCTAAGAATCTATTCATTTTATGTTTTGGTCACTCCCATATTCAAAGGCAAGGAGGAGAAAGTGGCTCAAGACTAGCCGAGAATCATCCAGCAATGACAATCCTGTAGTGTTTAACACCTCCATCATACTTTGGTGAGGCACGAATAACAAAGGGTTTGAAACTGATTCCATAAAGTGAATCAATCCTAGAAAGAAGTATACATTTAAACTGTCATCAATGCCATTTGTTGTAGTGATTGCAGTTGTAGGATTAGGTAATGCTGTCATACATCTAATGCAAATTGACTATATTTTAAGGGATTGAAAGTCAGAAGATTGGAACCAATACGTCATTGTTTTTTAACATACGAATGGTCCTTGCAGGCTGGTCCTTTATCAGTTGTCATTTTCAGAGATAATGAAAGGTATCGTTCTAAGGTTTTTCCATGCTTTCTTACGCAGAACACCATGGATAACTGTTAGAAATATGCCTCCAATCATGAGACTAGACTCTCGAATTCCTATTAAACTCGTATTAATTTTCATCTTTCTCTCTGTAATTTGTAAGTTCTATGTGTTTGTATTCTCTGTTGCAAGTGATTTTCTGGTTATATCTTTAATAAAAGAAGTATATTCAGTGGAATACTGTTTCCCAACCAGTTCTAACGATGACC
>Ga0209282_1001490_pt1 | contig 12907 bp, 9 predicted proteins | sample Mtrugardesep15_FD_187529 | JGI IMG/M metagenome (GOLD analysis project Ga0209282, IMG submission 187529) | Root nodule microbial communities of legume samples collected from California, USA - M. trunc garden sep15 (SPAdes) (version 2) | ecosystem: Host-associated > Plants > Roots > Nodule...
AAAGTGAATTTTTGTTTATAGTAGTTTTACTTATTGAAGATGAAAATACTTTACAAGTTTCTAAATGTATTTTTTTTTAGCAGTGAATTAAAGGTCTTCAATCCTCATACTACAATGTGTTAACGTTTTCATTGAGAATGTTTGTCTTCAAGGAAATAGGTCTTGAATAAGAATGAAAGCTAATTCAAAAACAATAATGATATATATCTATCTCTCTTCCTATCATATAATCAAGATTGGACTTGATTTTTTTTATAAAATTGTGAGGCCTAGAGCTTGCTGACTGCATGATTCTGCACCAATTTTTAAGTGCACATACATCATTTCAGCCAATGAATTCAAATGATAAGAAGAAACCAATGCTTGCAAATTGCAATATTTCAGCCAACCCTTTTTCAAAATTTGGTTACAAATTAAGGGTTAAGAAGAAGCCAAATATGCACACTAACTATTTAACCATTCTGTTAACATATAAGTTATAATTGTATAGCTAAATGTAGAAGAAAACAATACTAAATTTAAACAATCTAAAATTAAAAAACTGCCATTAATATCCAGATTAATAGGAGAATGATGACCAAAGATAGACTTCTTCATAGGGAGAGTATGATCTATAATTCTCTTGTATAAATATCATTCTTCAAGTCACATGTAATTGACTCATCCATATTTGTGAAAGGGTTTCTAATTTGCAGTTAGGTTGCCATATGAGCAACCACAATACCACCAAAAAAACTGCATTTTAAAACCTTAAACATTTTATTTAGTCAAGGTTTCAAGCTGGTAATTAAATATCACCAATATGGCTACGACAAAGAACCTTTTTATCTTAGGCGTTCTTTTCGTTTCTTGTAGCACGATAGGTGCATCGGGTCGTAGCCTCCTTGATAATGGTAGTGCAGGAGGAATTTTTGATATCACAAAATTCGGTGCTGTTGCTGATGGAAAAACTAACAATGTTGAAGTGAGTTAATTTTATTTTAAATTTAATTGTCTTCCTAAACTTCGAGAATTAAATCCTTTCAAATTAGTTTCTCTGATCTTAAATACAAACAAAAATGTATGCATATTTGGTCCAAAATACACCGAATATATGTTGTTTTTGATTGCGTTTAAGAACGGAGGGAGGGAGTATCAAGCATAAATGTTCCAAAGGGTAATCAGATAACTTTGTTATGGATTATAAAAAAGAATAGCAGAAGTTGTTGTGTTTGTCTATGGTGATGAAAATCATTTTTCAGATGGATTCCGAAAAGCAATTTCTCATTTGAAACAACTTTTATTGGTCATCATCATTTTTCTTAAAAAGTTGTAACAAACATCCTATAAGTACTATTGATTGAAATAAAAGGAGGTAAATTTAAAATGTAAGAGCTCGTTTTGTTTTTCTCATAGAAGATATAAAATACATTACATATATTATATGGATAATCCTACTTCTCCCGATAGATTTTCTAGCGAACAGATCACGAACTTGTTGCTAGTTTCTTATTATAACTACAACCAACTCTTTCCTTTTTTTCCAACCATCCATGATGTCCACCAATTTAGATCTATTGAAACAGTTGTTAGTGACAAAATAGGAAATGTTTAATGAATATATAATATTTAACTTTGGTATTATATTATGCAGAAAATTAGGGCTGCATGGACTGCAGCATGCAAAACCAGTACCACACCAGCAACAGTTTTGATTCCTGCGGGAACGTTCGTCACTGGGCAAACTCTTTTTGCAGGGCCATGTACAAGTCCAAAGCCCATAACTGTTGAAATTGTCGGAAAAGCTCAAGCCACAACAGATTTATCTGAGTATTATAGTCCAGAATGGTTCCAATTTGAAAACATTGATGGTTTGGTGTTGAAAGGCAGTGGAGTTTTTGATGGCCAAGGAAGCATTAGCTGGCCGTTGAATGATTGCAAGCAAAACAAGGGCAATTGTGCTTCCCTCCCTGCTGTAAGGATTTCATTTCATCAATCACTACATGATTAAAAAGATTTAATTGATATGTAATGTCAATATAAAATATGTTTTTACACTGTAATTGATATTTGTTAGATAATCAAACATGCTTGACTTTAACTGTAACATTTTTTATAAGTCACAAATACAATTTGTCGTTTTATTTACATGTGACAATTTTATACATGTGTGCAGTCTTTGAAATTCGATAAGATTAAAAATGCAATCGTGAAAGACGTAACATCATTGAACAGCATGCAATTCCACTTCCATCTACATGGTTGCAGCAACATTTCATTCACTAACCTCACCATAACAGCTCCGGGAAATAGTCCAAACACCGATGGCATGCACATTAGCTCCAGCGACTTCATTACTGTCACTAATAGCGTCATCGCAACAGGTGATGATTGTATTTCTGTTGGACATAGCACATCCAACATTACTATCAGTGGCATTACATGTGGTCCTGGTCACGGTATTAGTGTTGGAAGTCTTGGTAAGAGGCCAGAGGAAAAAACTGTGAATGGTGTTTCAGTTAAAAATTGCACGTTCATAGGCTCAACAAATGGTGCTAGAATTAAAACTTGGATTGGAACAGTACCAGCTGAGGCAAAAAATATTGTTTATGAAGACTTGATCATGAATGCTGTCCAGAATCCCATTGTTATTGACCAGAGTTACGGCAAAAAAGAGAGAGTGGTAAGCAAATTAACAATTGAAACCTTCTATAGTTTATCATTTTGCTAGCATTTAAGAAGTTTCCAAGTTCTTCGAAGATTTTGGCATTAGGCTTCAAGTAAAAAAATGTTTATAATCAACTATAAAGCTAATTATTAATTATTCACAGGTTGAGAGCTCTAAATAAAAAAATAAAAAAAATAGTTTGGGGGACTAATTACAAATGATTGATAAGTTTAGAAATCCAACAACATATTTTAGAGTTTAGAAACCTGTTATAAATCTCCAAAGTTCACATTATTTAATCAAGACTTCTTATTAATGTGTGTACTTGTTTGTGAGCAGCCTTCAACTTCGGTGTGGAAGATCAGTGATGCTCATTTCCGTAGGATAAAAGGAACAACAATCTCAAACATTCCAGTGTCATTGCAGTGCAGCTCAAAGAATCCATGTGAAAATATTGAGGTAGCAGATGTTGAGTTGTCTTATGTAGGTCCTCCAAAAAATACACCTTTTGCATCCTCTTGTTCCAATGCAAAAGCTATTTTTGGAGGGAAACTCAACCCAGCAGCTTGTGTATTATAAAAACGTTTTGACATTTTAATTGTAACTACTTATTGACATATAATTAACTGATTGGTGGTTATTATTAATTACCACTTGATTTCTAGCTTATTTGATGTAAGTATGCACATTACACACTCTGCTGAATTGCAACTGTATTATAGCTTTGTATATTCAGAGAGGTGTTGTTGATGTCAACCTCATTATAATAGCTTGTTATTGCCTTCTACCTCTTCAAATCATAGATATGGATCAAGTCATTATTATTCCTCTTATGTTGAATTTTGTTGTTATTGTTAATATCTCTACAAATGAAAGTGACTCAACAATAAAAGCTAAAATACCCAAACATGAGTATGTAATTGAAGTGTAACTATTTCTTGAATTTGTAGTGTTGTATTCATAGAAGCATACAAGTTTATAAATGATAATACTACTAAATAACCTCATTCAACAAAATGTTTCAAGTCAAATGGAAGTGAAAAGCAAATGAAAATTATTGACAAGTTGGTTTGAAATTCATATATCAATCAATAATATAAAAGGACTATTGCATAAAAGAAACTTTTTGTGTAAGATACATAAGCAAAAGTAGAACTAGAAGCAAGATCAACCCTGGCAACAACATAAGCAGAGTTGTCGACTGAAATGAGTCGAATATCGATATCAGTTGATGTTGATCATTCATCTCCATGGATGAATTTCCTTTTTCATCACAAGTTATTTCAGGTTCAACATTCACACCATCATTGGTGACTTCAGTGTCTGTTTTGGCTTCTACATGCTCTTCATTCTGCATATCAATTTTCCCTCCCTCTTCCTTGTAGTTGGAATTTAGTATTGTTTCGGATGAACAATATTTTTCTTCAACAATATATGAAACCACATCATCATTCACTTTTTCTGCTCCTAATGACGCCAAACATTCTTCATCAAATCTGCTATCATGCGACGAGGCAGCACTTTCCGAATTGGAATCATCAGATAACACAATTTCCTCTTGAAAAGAGATTGTGGAAACCACTTCTGTGATGGTGTTGTTATCAGGGACAGTACCAATTTTCTCCTTCTGAAATAAATCAAATTGGAGCAATTTATCCAACTTATTTTTAACCAACATAGTCAAAGTTGTAAAATGGTCATTACTGACCCTTTAATCTCCCTAATTTTTCTATAAAGAATATAACAAAATAGGAATAACTTATTTCTATAAATCACCTGAATAAGAGTGTGATTGATTCTTTTCATATCGGTTGTCCCATTACTGTTGCAAGTACAAAATGTTAACTAAAAATATATCGAGGAAAGTGAGTTAAAGATCGGTTCAAATTTTAGTGAAATCTTAACGAAGGAGAAAATAATAATATAAGAACTAATATACTAACATTTGTCAATAAAAAAAGTATGAATAAACCGAAGAAAAATCGATCAAGACAAAATCAGGACAACATATATAAAACTAACAGTTAGGTTAATGTTACCATGGTGCAGAATCTCCTTTGGTTGTTGTTGTTGAACATGAAGGTTGAACAAGAGCATTAAGACCTTGTTTGGTTTCAATTTCATGATCTGCATGGCTCTTATATCTTTTATCCAATGATGCTTTTTGAGGTTTTGGTTTGGGATTTGACTCAGAACCCTTTCTCCTGTTCTTGTTGATTAATGACAAAGAGACAACAGCTATAAAACCAACAACTGCAAGGGCAAGTCCGGCAATGTTTCCTCCACTGCTGCCGACATCGCTTTTGTTGCGGTTTCTGAGGTTTTTGTTCTTCTTTTTGTGATTGGTTCCCATTCTAATTCTTTCATCTCCCATATTGCGATGCCACTTCATTCCTTGACTCATGATGCTTGACAAAGATGAAGAGTCATGTGCATGAATATTAACGAAGAGATAGGAAACAAACCTAGTCAATCAAGTCATAATAAACATTAATAAAATCATTTTCATTTTCAATGTGAGGTATTGTTTCGACAATATATAATTTAATTAATAATATAAGATGCTTTTGAAAAACCTATTAGACAATTAAATTCATTGTTTAGTATAGAATTGTTTACTTCGGTTGAGTAACTCAAGTGCTTTAATTTAAGGGATTAAAGAATTAAATATATTAGTCGGGCTTAACTCAGTTGATAGGACAACGCGTAATATATGTAAGGTTCGGGTTCAAACTCCAGCCACCAAAAAAAATAAATAAATATATTCAATTCCTAGCAAATAGTCATCAAAGTGACCATTTACTCTATTAATATTTGTCATTAAAAAAGAATTTATAAGGTGTCCTAAGAATGGACACAGAGAAAAAATTTAGCTAATTTCTTTGATGATTGTGGAATTTGGGTTCTTTCAATTGTTAAAAAAATTAAGAGGGTTATGTGTAGGATCTCATCATTTATAGGGATTAAAAAAGCTATTAAAATTAAGTAAGGACTAAACTTAAAAGATCGCAATTTTATAGGGACCAAAAACATATTTAATCTTACTTTATATATTTCGCGTAAAATGATAAGATTTACCGTAGTTTTATTAATTATATAATCCACGTAAAATGATAAGATGTACGGTAGTTTCATTAAATAAGAAAGTATGAATATTAGAGTCTATGTTCAAAAAGAGTGTATTAACATTTTTATTCTTCATAATGATATTAGATGATGCAAAATGGAAAACAATCATCAAATCAAATCAAAAGAGCGTTTAAGACTTTTATTCTTCATAATGAACTTTTGTTCTCACTTTGTAGATAAAAGTTACATAACTTTTTCCTATATACTAGAATCTGGATGATACAAAATGGAACACAATCATCAAATCAAACACATTTAGAACTAGAAAAGGAAACAAATAAATCATCATGGGACTAAGAGAATATTCCAATCATCTAATACCCATTAGATATTGATTTGGGTGTTGAGGTGAAAACAAAAGGTCCCACGGTATATAAATTCATCTTATTGTCATGGAGGAAGTGATAGGAATGAAGCTCAGCACCACTAATCCCTTTGTTAAAATCTGTGGGATAGTTGCAGTTGTTCAAAGGAGAAGCTTCAAGGAATACCCTACACTCCTTCAGCACCCGTTTTTCTGCAACCAGTTCTTGTTGAAACAATGTTGCAAGGAAATAGCCCTTTGCATTGGTTGCATCATTTAAGAAAGAGAATGGTTTTGTTTCAAAGCCATATTCATCGGCAGCTTCGCATGATATCCTTGTAACGGCCCCTATACACGAATATGTTTTTTTATCAATAAATTTGTGAAAGAGAATATTATTTTTATCAATATATAAATTAAATTTATTTTAATGAATGAGTGTGGTTAAACATCAAGGGAAACTTAGACATCGCAACTTAGTTGGTATCTTCAAAAGACTTATATCCGACCCTATATATTATCTCAATAAAGAGTAAACCAACCGTTCTTATTATTGATTGAAAAAGAAATAATGAGCAAACTCGATTATTAGTGTGTTTGTTTTGAATTTTAAAAAATTATTATGCTTTAGAAATAACATAGATTCTTTTAGAGATTTTTATGAAAAAAAACTGAAGCTAATTTCTGGTTTTTACTATCATCAAAATCACTCTTTCAAAAGAAATGATTTTTATGGTTATTACATTTCTAGGAAAAATATATTTTGAAAAAACTAGGATTAGCTTTTCATGTTAAAGTTTTTGTGGAACCCTTTTCATTTTTTAGTCAAAATTGTTTTTTTAATGGATGGTTTTTCTAAAATATCTTAAGTAAACATTATTAAAATGTTAAAAGTGTTTTTTTTTTATAAAAAAAATTAACAAACGCACCCTATGTTAGTTTAATAAATGGTTTTAATTTTAAAACTTCAAAAAGAAATTATATAATTTTACTAAAACATTATTACGGGTTTTAGAAATGCACCATCTTTTAGTCAAAAAAAATAATAAAAAAATGCACCATTTTAAAATGTGCCTTAATTAGCCTCAAAATTTGTTGGGTCGGAGTCATGTCAAAGTAGTCTAATACCGAAAAAATACTTCTTTCCCTTTAATAAAAAAAGACCGTATGAGATTGAGAGAGTAATTACCTTCAATTGGGATGAGTTTAGAGCCAGATTTGCAGTAAACAAGGCCTTGAATACCAATATTGTTGGAAAAAAAATCATCATTTAAATTCGGTTTCTGGGTGACAACTTGTTTTTTGGTGCCATAGTCGTCGCCATTGGCATAAGCAAAACTACATTGGACCAACATGGATGTGATCAGAAGCATGAAACCAAGAAAGCAAATATTTGTAAAAGCCATTCTCTAATCTTAAGTAACGTTGAAAAGAGGTGGATGTCACAAATTATAAGGAGATCAGGAAGAGACGACTAACTTATATACATGAATAGTTCTTAGGGATTTTCTTCAACAATGCATGTACGTCCTTCACAATTAATAATAAATAATTGTAGGAAGTAGGATATGACATGGATGCACGATCAAGACTTGAATTGCATGTCCTAACCAATTATTGGATTATGTCTTCTACTACATGGGCAATAGCCTTAACATATATTTTCAATCATTCATTAAAATATTAAGGTAATTATAGAATGTTGGAGAACGTCGACTCTTTTATTTTTTATTTTTTTTCTCTTCATGTCTTATTGTAGGTACGTATTTTCTCATTCTTCTATGTTTTTTTATACAAACATTCTTCTACTTTAATGTAAAACAATTACCTCTATTTAAAAGCTAAAGATATGAAAATCTTGTTTGTTTCAATGAATTAATTAATTATGAGAAATGTTTTGTAGACATCCAATTGGAGTAAATAACTAAAAAGAAAGAATAATTTAGAATAAGTTTGAAGAGAAAAATGACGGCTGAGGTTTAGCTATGTGGTGCAAATACAGGACCATTACTAATGTGTACTCGGGGCCACTAAGAAATGACTGTTGAGGTTGTGTCAGCACCTCCTTCTGATGCTCGTTTTGTTCAGACTCTTCATATGCTAGCTTTGTTGGCTCAGGTTGAAAGAAATGGTTAGGCTCTGGCACCTGAGATAGCCCAGCTTTGTTACAATTCGTCTTCCTAGCTCGCTTTTGCGTAATCGAGGTACTCATGTTCATCTTGTTGCATGTGTGCCTCCATATCTGAATGTTGAACAATACATAGAAAAATCAACATGATGAAGAAAATTACGAGAGACAACAAAATTGAGCCTCCCGGGGTATATTTTGGATTTTATAAGTCGAAATGTTGAAAAATACATTTTGGTTTATAAATCCGAAAAGAATCGGTACCGAGAAGAAAAAAACAAATAAACCACCAAAGTTTGAGCAAATGTGAACCAACATTTTGTGTAGTAATGGAACATGTCTCAAAAGCAATGGATCCGAGCAATTTAACTTCAAAAGTGACACTATGTAGCAAGATTCAGATTTTGAGGGGCTTAGGAGTACTTTAGGGAAAAATATGTAACCGAGGAAATGGGAGAAAGAGGATGGCCAAGTCTTTATATTGTCATGATTCTGATTATATGATTCAAAATGTGTTTTTAAGTGTTGGATTATATAATTTAAACAAAGGCAAAATAGGGAAAGAATAGATGACGTACGAGAAGCGTGGAGGATAGGATAAAAAATACTCAAATAACGTAACTAAAGAAATGTGGTCGGCTTGGTTGGACAGTTAAGCTACACTAAAGCCCATATTTTATGCGACTTCTTTAGAATAAGAGAATTTATTTTCCCACTCTCCTGGCTTCTCGCGCGCTCTACAACATTTCAGATCATAGAGTTTAAACAGTGAAAAAACACATTAAAAAAAACCTTCTAACAACACCCTACAACATTTCAAATTTCGTAATCTAAACCAGATGAGAAGGGTGGGAAAAACTATGTTGAAATAACATACTTTGTTTAGTAAAAAAAATTGGTTTCATTGGACCTAGCTCAGCACAATGTGTTTGAGAAATTGTTTTTCACTCCCGGGTTGTTCAAACTAGTAAAAAACACTACTAACACCTTGATTATGGTAGGGCATTGGTTGGTAAAACTTGTGTGAAAGATTTGGATATGTATTTTTTGGTTTAACCGACACAATAAAATGACGAGTAAATGATCAATTATCCCCTCCCCTGAAATTGCAGCTTTCGTAAAAAAAGTCCCCTGAATTTTTTGAAACTCCAAAACCTCCATTATTTTGTCAAACGTTTGTCAAATACTCCCTTCCATCTATTTTTGTTCCGTTTAATCCTATGACGTGGTTGTTAACCGTACAAGTTGATTGAAGGTTATGCCACATCACATCACATGGGTAATTAATAAAAATTAGTCGATTACCCCATGTAACTTGACATAACCTTCTATCCACATGGAGGTCGCACATGTGCAACTAACGACCACGTCACATGGTCTAACGGTAAAACGGAGGGAGTATTAGACAACGCTTGGCAATTAGTCGATTACTCATTCATTTCACACTTTCAACAGTTCAATACACTACCACGAAGGTGCATTGGCATTGAAAATTGTTAACAATCAACTATGACTATAACTCCATCGCCGGTGTTCTTCTCCGATGATCTCCTCACCGAGATCCTTTCATCACTTTCTGTAAAATCTCTACTTCGATTCAAATGTGTAAGTAAACCTTGGAACACTCTCATTTCCGATCCCAATTTACACTCATCACGTCAAAAATATCCCTGGAGATTCCCCTTATGGTAGTGACGATGAATATGAGATTGATTACAGTATCATTCCATATCCTATACCTCGTTTACTCGATAACCCTTCATTTACCCTTGTTGCTGATCCTCGCTTTCTATTGGACGAAAAAGATTGCTCTCGTTTAGCTGGATTGATCTGTTTGGTTGGTTTTGGCTGAGTATAATTATGACTATTGGCTCCGTTTATGGAACCCGTCTACTAGGGAGATATCTCAAAAAATTGGTTGTTTTTGTGATTCTCGCGGTTTTGTCTTCAATTTTGGTTGTGATAATTCCACTGGCACTTTTAAAGTGGTTGCGTCATGTTACATTCGTGATCAATTGACAACCGAAGTGAGAGTTTTCAGTTTGGGTGATAATGTTTGGAGAAATATTGAAAGTTTCCATGTTGTTCCTCTTCGTTCAGATTATGTAAATTTTAATGATATTGGTGTGTTTCTTAATGGCACACCAATTGCTTAAAATCAGTTATCATGATCTTCAATTGAACTATGACATTGGTTACCATTTGCTGAAGTATAATCTTCAATTCTTGCCATTAATTCTTTCGAATGATGGCGACACACTGCTATTGTATAGTAGTCAAGAACGGGAAGCAAATATCCATAATTGGAGGGATCATAGAGTTGAGCGAACAGGAGTTAGTGTGCACAAAACTAGCATTGATGATGGAAATGCAGGTTGTTTATGTTGGAGCTTTGCCAAGGGTTTTGTTGAAAGCTTAATTTCGATTTGTTGAAACTTGAATGTACGTTCGTCTTCCATGATTTACTTGTTTGAATTTATGCAAATTCATATATGTTGTTTTCACAGTGATACATTGTGTGAGTATTCGTTCTTATGATTGCTTTTTTAGTTGATTGTGTTTTTAATGACTATCTATTGGCTATCATTAAGGATTCGACAATTCTCATGAATTTAATGAATATGTTCTTGTTTTAATATTATTATTATTATTATTATTATTATTATTATGGTTAAATATGTTTTTGATCCTATAAATATGTCAACTTTTTGTTTTGATCCCTCTAAAATTTTCTTTTAACTTTTAGTCTCTATAAAATTTTCAATCACTACTTTTGGTCCCTATTTTAAAGTAAATTTTTGTATTTTTTAATGAAATTGTGCATAAATGTATAGAATATTGTAAAAATCAGTCCCAAAAGGTTTGGCGATTTTCAGACATCGACAAACAGCCTGCCTCTTGCTGGCCTTAATTATGGGAACTAAAACTTGATTCTTCTTAAAGGGCATTCTTTATTTCGTTTGTCTTTAGAATGTTTTAAACAAAACCGAAGTGTGAAGCAGTCCTTGATTTAGGGGGACAGTACATTATTTGAATTATGTTATCATATCAATTAGGAGAATATTGTTGTGTGTCCGGAATTGGCATGTGGCGGGAGTAAGAAGAATTTTGATATACCATCAAAGAAACGTGCTGCACCACTTTGGTTGAGATATCCTGCCGGGTGTTTCCAGCAATTCGATTTTTTTAGTACATGTAGTTTTGAATCAGTGCATAACTGTCTCAATTAGGTAGAGGTCTAATATGTATTTGTTTGAATTTATGGGATGGGTATGCTGTATGATTGAATGTATCAATGAGGGTAGGTAATAGCAAATAGCTTTTTGCAAAGAAGAGTAACAGAAAATTGTTTAGAAGTTTGTGATGTTATACTCAGCTTAGTTGTGTTAGAGGTGTAATGTACTATTAGCACAACTTGTGCTCCTATTAATAAAATTTTCTTTTAAGAAAATGCACTATAAAACATACACACACACCTATAGACTTGGACAAATTTGTTATATCTACAGATCTATAAATAGACGAGAAAAGGAAAAACCAGTATTATTTTATTTCAAACATACATTAATTTCATTTGCCTCAAACTTTTGGGTAGCTGAACTGGTTTGAGTTAAGGGATTATAAGAGTTGAGGAGTTAAAGGTACAGGGTTCAAATTCTGGCACGAAGAAAACTAACATAACAATCAACACACTAACATTTGTCATTCAAAAAATAAAAATAACGAGTACATTTGTCTGGTTGAGTTGGAGCTTACACTTGTGGGAGAAAAAAAGTGCAGCAGCAAGAGAGATTTGTCAGGGGAGAAAGAAAGAGCATGAATCATTTTGTGTGGTAAGGACTAAAGAGATCCTGTAGGCTATTAATCCATCGGTCAAATTAAGTAGTACACCGGTGAGGGACTTAATAGAGTCCTCACCTTAGAAGCCACAATTTACTTTTTCCTACTTGCACGTGTTTCACCGACCTTTATGTCGAAGACTGCCTTACAAGTTGTTGATTGTTATTGTTTTGCAACTGTTTAGGATCATATGACTGGATTTCCATTATCACTTCTTAATTTGTTTCTATATGTTTAATTTCTGGCATACCTCTTAGCTATTTTATTATCTTCCTAGGTTGCTGCTGGAAGAAATCGTCCGGAGGTACTTCAGATGCTTCACGGTGATGTCGGTTTCAGAACAAAGGTTATTCTGGAAGGCGGAGGAAAACAATAAGATGTTGGGGAAATTACATAGGATAGAACTAGAAATTGAAGGAAAAATCCGTAATCAAGATGAATTGTATTGTTTTTTATTACATGTTGGAACAAAGGACTGATCCTCTTGCCATCAATAAGATGTTGGCACAAAATCAAATCTGGTCTCCAGAGAACAAATAATACTCTTACTCACAATTAAGTGTTTTTTTTTTAGAGGCACAATTAAGTGACTTGACACATCAACAAGTTCTGTTTCATTTCACTATCACCTCAAAACAAAGTTCTAATTTCACTAATTTTTGTTATAAAGCAAAGTTAGAGCACTGATTAATTAGAAACTATTGTTCTCTACCCACCCAAAAAAACATTGGAAATCCAGAGGAAAAAGTGTATATTCGGAAATATGAAGAAATAAATAAAGTTTGGCTCATGTTGAACCATGATTTTCATATATATATATATATATATATATATATATATATATATATATATATATATA
>Ga0209282_1001491_pt1 | contig 12906 bp, 7 predicted proteins | sample Mtrugardesep15_FD_187529 | JGI IMG/M metagenome (GOLD analysis project Ga0209282, IMG submission 187529) | Root nodule microbial communities of legume samples collected from California, USA - M. trunc garden sep15 (SPAdes) (version 2) | ecosystem: Host-associated > Plants > Roots > Nodule...
AGATCAGAAAGAAAATTGAGATTTCCTGAAAAGTTGTTGTGATACAATATGAGCAGTGCAAGGTTCCTCATATTTGAAAACCCTTCGGCCCTGCATTTGGATACATTTTCTTTCTGATCTAGAACTATGGCTCTAACATTATTCGTTCCCTGGAAAAGAAAAAAAAAACAGACATAGTACATAAAGAAAAAATACAAAATTACTTGAACTATCCTTGTTAGAAATATAAAATTATCTTCATATATTACATTTTTTTTATGAAGATATCTTGTTATTCTATTTTTTATAATCTTAATGGAAATAACACAATTGCTACTTTGGCCTTCATTTTGGAAGACTTTTTTACAAAAAAGTTCATAAGCGTCGTTACTATTCAACAATGGAACCTCATACACTTCATGTGCTCTAAAAACTTTTAGAATATGCACATCCCTAGTGGTAATGATTATTCTACTCCCTGCATGAAGAAATTTGGGATCAATCGCCAACTCTTGCACTTGCTTTAATCCATCAACATTGTCGAGAACTACAAGGACATTTATGTTGCTTAGTCTATTTCTTAAAATTCCAGATACTTCAGAAGGACTATATCTCTCTATATTTTTCTCATCAAAGGATTTCCAACAAGGTTCAATCCCAACAAGGTCATCAAACCCTGATAATTTATTGCCCAATGTTTTTATAACCTCCTGAACAATATTTTCAATCACTTCAAAAATTAAATTTTTTAACAAAACATTCAATTTTTAAATGTCAAAAACATAAAAATTCACATTTAATTCATACATTGTTAAAAAAAAATCGCAAGAGAGAATTCTATAATGTACTAAACATGAATGCGGAAAAAATTCTAAAATTTCGAATGATACACATAATTTGACTTAAAAACAAGGACCAAAAGTGGTGTTGTAAAACTTTTGGGACCAAAAATTAAAGAAATTTTCTATAGAAACTAAAACGGAAAATTAAAATATTTATAAGGATCAAAAATATATTTAACCCTAAATATAATAAAGTTTATGTATATAACATATATTATATGCAATTCAATTCTCATAATATCAAAGATCACTACTGCAACTTCTATTTAAAACTTTGTAGAAAAGTATTGCAAAGTATTGGGAAATATCCGAGGAGTTTAAAAAAAAAAAAAAAAAGTGGGATACTTTTGAAATTTGTGTTGTCATTAATTTGAAGTATTCGAAGAGTATAAGTATTTGATGCAGATATAACACAAATACTTTTCGAGCATTTCTCTAAAGGAAAATTATTGGTATTGTATCTGCATCAACACCGATACTCTTCGAATACTTCAAATTAATCACAACACAAGTTCCGAAAATATGGCACACGTTTGAGGGAGATTGTAAAAGCGTCTTAGCATTCCTCTTTCCTTTATGGAGTATTGTCTTCACATATATTAATGTATGTGAAAATAAAAATGATCAAGCTTTTTGTTTTTAATGGTGACTGATAAGCTTGATTTGCAAATTTGGTTTCATCACCACAAATTCATATTATGAAGGCAAACTAAGAATGAGTCAATGAAAGTAACCTGTGACACTTACATGTTGCGGACATCCCAACCAACTAATGAAGTCAAACGGACCATAGCTCTCTTCCACCTCTTAACTTTATCTAGATCACGATTTAATCTCATATTGTGGAAAAAAAAAAAAAGCACTTCGGTACGCTCCACTTTGTTTTCGTACATCTGATGGATCGATATCATAGAAAACAGGGAAAACTTTCTGTTGAAATTTATCAGCACATTCAGAAATAGCAGCCATTTCTTCCAAACACCATGTTGAGTCCGCATATTTTTTCGAGAAGACAACTATAGAAGTTCTTGAATTTTCAATTGCTTGTAGAAGCTGTGCTGAAAGGGATTTTCCTTTCTCAAGCCTTTTGTCATCTTTGAAGACGAAAAGTCCTTTTTTCGTGAGATGAGCATAAAGATGATCAACAAAATAGTTGTGGGTTGGACCTCTGAAACTTATAAACACATCATATTTATAGTTTCAAGTGCAATTGGAAGAAAATGTAGCTCCCTGGCTGAAATCGGAAAAGGAAAAACAATCCAACAGAGCCATAAACGGTTGCAGGAGCATGGAGCTACATGAGAGCAACATATCTGTGATATATGAAATAAAAATGAATCTCATCAGACCAAATAATAACAATAATAGCAATAATATAAAATAAACGGTTTCCGTGAACTTAGCTCCGTTGGTAGAGATATGCAACAAAAACAAACGGTTCGAACCTGACACCCCACTTCTCCACATTTATAATGTGTGAGCTCCAACCACTAGGCTATCTGACCAACGAAAAATAAAATAAACGAATGTCATGTGTAAATTATAGGCTTAAATATATTGTTAACCCCTTAACTTTAAAAAGTTGCAATTTTGACCTTGACAAAAAAATAACAATATTACCCCTAAATTTTGCAAAACAGTTGAGAAAGATGGCACGTGTTCCAAAATAAGGAATTAAAATCGTAACTTTTTGTAAAGATAAAGAATCAAAATAACATATTTTTCTAAAAATAATGTGGCAAAAAAACATATTTCCCTAAAGATAGAGGGTCAAAATAAACATATTTTCCTAAAGATAGAGGATAAAATTGTTATTTATTTTGTTATGAGGTCAAAATCGCAACTTTTTAAAAGTTTAGGGATCAAAAATGCTTTTAAACCTAAATTATATGATTTCGAAAGTTTTTGTTTCAGGAAAAGATTTTAGTGTTAAAGTAGATTTTCCCAATGTTATTTCTATCTCTCTTACTTTTTATTTTCTACAGCTTACACATCTTTTAAAAAATGCTTAATTATACTTTTGGTCTTCGCATTTTGACCAGCTCACAAAAATGGTCCTGCCTCTTTCAAATCGAACAAAATCGTCCCTAAACTATCATGTTTTTGCAGTTTTAGTCATGTCTCCTATTTTTAACTCCAGAAACACAGAGAAATGGTCGTTTTAGACCTATCCCCTATGCTCAACCATGAAATAAACGAGGAATAAAGCATGTGGGTACAAAGAATCTACTTTATTTAGCACACTAACAAAAAAAAACCTAATTTGAAACATATCATAGAAATTAAGGTTTTTTTGTTAGTGTGTTGAATAAAGTGGATTCCTTGTACCCACATGCTTTATTCCTTGTTTATTTCATGGTTGAGCATAGGGGGTAGGTCTATACGGTCATTTCTCTGCGTTTCTAGAGTTAAAAATAGGAGGCAGGACTAAAACTGCAAAAACATAATAGTTTAGGGACGGTTTTGTTCGATTTGAAAGAGGCAGAACCATTTTCGTGAGCTGGTCAAAATGCGAGGACTAAAAGTGTAATTAAGCCTTTAAAAAATGCACATAAAAGTCAATGGATCGATAAAATTATGTTACACCGTGTATATTATTATTATTTTTTGAAGAAACCGTGTATAATAAAATTTGTTTAATGATGTATTATTGGAATAATGAAAAAGTCAATTCAAAATTCCTTTTATTTTTTTGGTAAAGCCCTAACTCAGTATTTACAAAAATCTATCAATTTTGATACTTAACAACATCACCTTCGGAAAACGTAAACTTCACATATTTCTTCTTACCATTTTCATTTTCAGATGAATTTGGCCTTTCAAGATCTTCAAAATCTCCATTTTCATCTTCGAAGTCTAACAGTAGGGTTCCTTGAGGATTCAACAGCTAACAAATTGCTTTCACCAAGCAAGACAGAAGGAACTAGAAGGGTTGGATTTAAAGTTTGATAAGGCAACACAGTAGTCCATTCCCAGTCTTCATCGTATTCACTATCAACCATGGATCCATCAACACTATTAGATCCATCTTTTCTTTCACCTATAATGCTATCAGATTCATCCTCTCCTTCACTACATACTTAGGTTTGTTTCAGATTTTACTTCATCATAATGTACCACTTCCATTACCTCTTCAACATCGGTATCATACGTTTTGTCAAGACCATCTACGCTTATGATTTCTACATAAACATTAGTTGTTGCCTCACCCTTAAACTTATTTATGAATCTAATGGTATGTTTATCATTCTTTAGTAACCTAAGTCCATCTTTCAATTATGCCCTTGGACTAACATACCACAACTTATACTCCCCCTTCATACCTATTTTTCGTAAAAGTATGTCTAAATCAACTAGATTAATCTCATCTATGTATCATTCACCCCCAAATTCATAAATTTCCCCTTTCTTATAGGCTACTACAATATCGAAAATAAAATAACCTTTGTGATGGAACCTTATCTTCAATGAGTGGTTCTCAATAGTCCTACCACAAATAAATTACGATTTTGATTAAAAAATGGACACATGCATTAATATTGTATTCAATATATACACCAACAATTTTGAGACCATAAATAAGAACTTTACAATAAACAAACAAATCATAACCAAACAAAAATTAACCAGAAATCTTTTTATTGACTACATATTGTCATGAACCAGAACCTCCCTTTCCACCAACATTTTTCAACGGACCATCTTCTACCCACCTCATCGTTCACACAAAATCGCTAAAACCCTCTCCGAGTAATCGATTAATCTAGCAAACGAAGGGAAGACGCGAGAATCTATGATATGGATATGAAATGGAAGATGTAATCGAGTGAGAATGAGAATGGAATTTGAATGAAGTTAAGGGGGAAATGTGTAACCCTAAACTTCACAAATACATATTTCATGTGCCCTTTTCAATTCTATTTTAATTTTTTGATTTTTTTTAAATTGTCAAATATACAAATGACTTTTTCTTTTATTTTTAATTAAACAATAACTCACATGGTGTCCAACTCACTTATGCGAGGAGAGTTATGTGGACTCAAAGAGGGAAAAATTAAGAGTAAGAAATGTTATTATTTTTTTGAACAGGAGGTTTGAATCGCAATTAGTGTAAAAGTGTAAAATTAGAGGGCCAAAAAGTGGATTTAAGTCTAATTATAATAAAATTAAATGATTTTTATGCAGGCGAAAAAGGAGAAAGGTGTGGCTATCTACACGATTCCGCACAATCCAGGTTGCTCCAATTCCAATTCACCGAAATTCCCTCCTTCCCGTTACATCAAATCAAATCAAATCAACTCTACTTCAACCATGGCTGGGTACAGAGCAGACGATGAATACGATTACCTTTTCAAACTAGTTCTAATCGGTGATTCAGGTGTTGGTAAATCCAACTTGCTTTCTAGATTCACTAGAAACGAGTTCAATTTGGAATCTAAATCTACTATTGGTGTTGAATTCGCTACTAAGAGTTTGACTGTTGATGCTAAAGTCATTAAGGCTCAGATTTGGGATACTGCTGGTCAGGAAAGGTCTCTTCTTTTCAACCCCTTTTCATCACTTTCAATTTTTGTCTTTGTTTCTTAGAACCCTTATTCATTTGTTCTTATTTTAATAGAAAAAATGTTAGTAAGTACTTTTTAGGGTTTGGATTTTAGACCAAGCTCGTTTGGTATGGTATCCTGATTGATTGTTTAAATTTTCATATGTTGTCGCAATAATTGGACTTTAGAAGTAATTATGTTTCAAGTCAAACATTTTTGTTTTCGACGGTAATGAGTGATTAGCATAATTTTGCTTTTACACTGACAGTGTATATGATTTGTGAACTTCAAAGTTCTCTATAGACTTGACGCCGCTGGGGATACGTTTTTGCACAAGCACACATGATAATTTATTGGTGTTTAAATCACTTTCAAGTGGTGTTGTCAAATGGCGGCTATAGTGGCACTATGGCGGTATAGTATAGGGAGTTTGAAAAGATAATCTTATTCTAATATGCTGTTCAGTACAAAGTATTGTTAAATTGCGGCTGTGGTTTTGCTAAAGCGCTGTAGCATAGCGGAATTCGAACAAACTGTTATTTTGTGCGATCTCACATTTGACAACAATGATTTCAAGTTTCAACCTTCAAGTACTCCTCTCATTAGATTGAAACATAATTTTAGTTTGTCTTGTAAATATTCCAGGACAGCAAAAGGCTGCAGATGAGTAATTTTGGGCAGTTTATAAGTTAATCTAAAGAGTGACTAAAGTCGCAGTACTCTAAAAGAAAAAAACACTATCTTGAAATTTGTTGTATTGGATTCATATTATAAATAGGATTCTTGGTTATTGCCAAACAGTTGATATTCAAGCTACCAGTTATATCCTTTTTTAGGAGAATTTCCACCAAGGAATGTCAGCTTTACTCACTTTGCTTTATTACCCTTAATCCTTAAAATCCACAGATGCCGTAAATTTGTTGACGTGCTTTATGACCATGGTCCATGTACATACGTGACTTGTTATATATTGTGTTGATGACACTGGTGGTCTCTGATCTCATGATCACGTTTGAGTTGTCTGTAAAGCATCAAGTTCTTTATTTATGTACTTTTTTTTTCTTTCTACTGCATAGATGTATTCTGAGCCTAACCATTACCAACCTCTTGTAATGATTAGAAAACTATTGGAAAATTATGATTGTAATAAATTAGTAATTCTATTTCTTAATAAGTTGTTAATCATGTACAAGTTACAACAACCCAACTGGCCCTGAATATACATCACCCTTTGCAAATCTTATCTATATTAATCCATGTAACCATGGTAGTCAAAATCGTGTGTTTGATCGTACAAACACATGATTCAATGTTTATAGTTACCTCAGAGATTAAGAGTACACGCACAAGAGAAATACTTACATGGGCACAAGCATAAATAAAAATTATTCGGGCACACACACAAAACTAAAAAAAAGGGCAACCCGGTGCACTGAAGATAAAAGAAAATGAAATTAAATGATGTCAATTGATGTGACTAAATGATTTTTGTTTAATTTTGTTCATTTCATGTGAGTGCGCCCAAATAATATTGATTTGGGGTTGTGCCCATGGAAGACTTGCTCCACACACAATCGGGTTTTGGTGAAATCAGGTGGAATCCCACTGGTTAATTGCAGATTCGTTATTCGTATGATCTGCGATTTCTGGGTGGGAGTTGCGACAACGGCCGCACACGCCAGGCTCACATAAAACCCTTTTTCTGTACGCGGGTTGAGAAAACGACCCATTTCCTATTTGTAGGTCATAAAACCCAGTTATGTTTGTGGGCCTATCTAAAAAAATAGGATTTATAGGGGTTAAATACACGTGCCTCTTCATTTTTTTATTTTTTTTGACCAAGCATCTATTTTTTTTATCAACAAAAAAATCTCTATTTTTATTTTAATACACAAGCTACTCATGGGCAGCCTTTTCTCTGCTTCTACCTCATGACTTTTCTCTGCCTGTGCCTCACATGTATCTCTTGCGTGTCGCACTCTATTTCTGTTCTGTAGGATTAGATGTTCTTGATGGTTTTTTACTAGTTAGTTATTTTTTTTGAAACTTATGAAGTTGAGTTCTAATTTTGTATGACTTTTTATATTTAATTACTCATGCTTATAAGTTTTAATTTATTACTTGAATTGAAGTGTGATTTAAAGTTCTTTAGCTTGTATATATTATATGCACATATATGAATTTTTATGAATATATGAGTTTTATGAATTTTGTATAATCATACGATTTGTGTTCCGATTTTACCTCCCCTTTCTGATTCTGCGTAAAATCTCAATTTTAACTACCTTGCGTGTAACCTTGTTGATCTCAGGCTTAATAGTTAATACTACATAGTGTTTATGTGGTTGGCATGCTGCTGATTACTTGTTTATTGTTTATTCTTCTACACTAGAGATCTTCACTTCCCTTCTTTGTAGAACCAACACTTCTGATCAAAAGCGTGCTTGGTGCCCAACATGTACCGATGTCTGACAGCAACACGACACTGTCACATATGACTACATTCAATTAATTCATTTTTTAAAATTATTACCGATATCAATGTATTAGTGTCAATGTCATGTCTAATGTTCATGTCTTTGCAAGTGCTTCATAGCGTTCCACATATATAAAGGATAGAGGTAGGTATGGAGCTGCTAAACCTAGTTGCAATGAATTGCAGTAATTAATAGGAGTTTATTTATAGTTTGAATTCCCACTCCTGATCTTCTGTTGATTATCACTTAAAAAATAGAAATCGTAGAAGAAGATAGTTTCCCAGCCATATTGGTCTGTTATTGAGTTGGTTTAGATTAGGAATATGAAATTTTATTGAAGAACCCTAGTTCCAATCCTGTCCCAATGTGGGTGGGTGCAACACCAGGTGTAGGAAAATTTACAGCAGAATGTAATAATAAGCATTTAGACTGCTTTTTATGTAGTGGTACGATAGTTCCTCCACCCCAAACTACTTCAAAGGCCATTAACCTTTTCATTCCCCTTAACTTTCCCTTTATTTATCAATTATCAATACCCCCCCAAAAGAACTTCCTTGTGTCAAGGTGGAAATAAAGGCGCCTTTAACACTAGCAGCAGTATCCCACCGGTTTTCACAATCAAGGAGGTTCAGCCAGTTGCCCAATAATTCTTAATTACCTGTTCAGTTCTGTCTAGTACTGAGATGTATTCTTGCTGGACCTGCAACTTGTATTCATTTGATAGCATTGTGGGAAGTGGCTGTGCCTGCTGCTTAGCTGCCACTACATCCTTACTAATCTATGACTCTATGTAATGCTGATGAACTTATGTATTACATAGGTGAAAGTGTTGCAAAATAGTGGCGCTATAGCTCTATGGCATATTGGGATTTTAACAAACTGCTATTGTTTCGCGATATGCAATTTAGTACAAGGTGTTGTCAAATAGCAGCTATAGCATAGCAGAGTTTTAACAAACCACCATTTTCCATGATTCACGTTTGACAACACTACTAGGTGGTTTGTAAGTTGTTCATATGGCAAAGATAGTAGGATGTAGGATGCAGCTGATTACTTGTTTCATATGTATCCTCCATTATTTTGTATATACCCGTAATTTTATCCAATTTTTTTTTATCTCCCTGATACACGAACTAGATATATCGTGTGACTATGTTAGGATATAGAAACAATCATGTAGTTGGGACAGTTAGTTAGATGGTAGGGAATGGTTTGTATAAATAGGGGAAAATCAGAATAGAGATGGGTACTCTTTACATTTGAAAAGAAACAATTATATTATTGAAAGAATGAGAGAGAATAAGGGAGAGAGTCAGAGAGAGAATAGGACAGATCTCTCATCCAAGTATTTCCCCTACTACAACAGTGCCACTGCTCTATTCACTAAATGTTTACTATACTCAACGGACCCCCTCTATCCTTGCATCCTCCTATTTATACAAGATAATGTTTTAACTAACTGACTGCTCTAACTACTCCAATCCACTTATTCTATATCCTAACTGGCTATTACTTAAAGATATAGAATGAAGGAAAAGTCAAAAGATAGTTATATCTAGCTTGCCATATTATCTAATGATGATATTCTATTACATCTACTCAATGATAGTCTTCCACAGAAAGTTTGTTTCAAGCAAAACATGTTCTCCGGTAGTGGTTCTAGTTTTGAAGCAGCCTAGTCTCCCTTGTTAGTTATTACTTATTAGACTCCCTTAAATGTTTTGTAATTGATTCTATTTGAAGAAACTGAGTTGGTCCGTGCATTTTTGTTGCATTTTGAAAGAAATTAGTTGTGCCGTTACAAATGGGTGGAGAAATTCTTTATTTATGTGCCAGGCTGCCAGCTACTCACTCGAACTGTGTGTTTCTGTAATAGGTACCGTGCCATCACTAGTGCTTACTACCGAGGAGCTGTCGGTGCTTTACTTGTCTATGATGTCACACGGCGTGCTACATTTGAGAACGCTGCCAGGTGGTTGAAAGAGTTGAGAGATCACACAGACCCCAACATTGTGGTCATGCTTATTGGAAATAAGTCTGATCTCCGACACCTTGTTGCTGTCCCAACAGAAGATGGAAAGTCTTTTGCAGAGAGGGAGTCTCTGTACTTCATGGAGACTTCTGCTTTGGAAGCAACCAATGTAGAAAATGCATTCACTGAGGTTCTTTCTCAGATATACCGCATAGTGAGCAAGAAAGCTGTTGAGGCGGGTGAAGGTGGCAGTTCCTCGTCAGTCCCATCTGTAGGACAGACAATAAACGTGAAAGAGGATTCTTCGGTTTTGAAGAGATTTGGATGCTGTTCGAACTAGGTGCTTCATGTATGTCAGTTGGTTCGATAGCCTGTGTCATCTTGTAAATGTCTGCACTCGAATTGGGATTTCAACTTGTAGCATAAGGCTAGTCTTACATATGGTTTTGGATAATGTTTAAAGCATCATTTGCAGGATTTGTTTTTCTTATAGCGCTATTTTTAAAGTTGTACTTAAACAAATAGGACTACCCAAATTCATACAGGTCAAGTTTTATTTGCAGGATTTTGATATTTGCTATGCTCCAGTAATGGTGCAGCAAATAACAGTTTGAATGTCATTGTTTAGAATCAAAGATTTGAAACCCATATGTTTAGTTCTGTTATATTGTTAAAGACCATATACATGCTCTAGTTATTGCACCAAACCTGATTATCTTGGTTAAGTTATTTTTGAAAAGGAAAAGAAAAAAAATCTTGTTCGAGGTATTGGAATCAATAAATCATTGGCTTAGCTAACATATTATTTGTCGAACTGTATGAAATAAATAAAATACATATAAATATTTATATAAATGAACTTTGCTTAAAATTATTAGCATTCAAACAAGTTTGTTTGGGCCTCAAGTAAAAAACCAAGTTTTAAGTATTATTTGATTTTTCTTCGCAAAAAACAAAAAATTCATTTATCTGTTTTTTTATTTTATTTATGTCAGTGGGCTCTATTTAATATATCCAAAAACACTTTGGAGGATAATCCCAAGGTAAACAAATTGATTAAATTTATTCAATAAAAACAAATTATATAAAAGTTTGCATGTAAATTTCTTCTACAAATAGAAAAAGCAATTTGTTAATTCCATATAAGCTTTGTATAAACTTGTTTCCGTAAGTTGTCTCGACTAGCTTATCAAAATAAATTGAAAACAACTTATAGTTATAGATATATGCAAATATATTTTTCTTTGTATACTTGTTTTAATATATTTGTAAAAGTATGTATGCTATAAGATAAATTTAAATAAGTTCTTTCAAACGTTCCTCTAAAAAAACAAGTTCTTTTTGCTTTGTTTGATGAAAAGTATCAGATGATTGATAAATTAACAGACAGCGGATATTCTATCTAATAATAGCGTATAAGAATAAGTTAATAAATTGAGTTTAGAGTTTTTAGTAAAATTAATTGTGAACTAACTATAAATTATGAAAAGCTCCCTAAAAAAAAATAAAAATGGAAAGCTATTTCTTTGTTTCGCTAAAGCTTACATTCTTCTTGGTTATTTATCTGTGCTACACTGCATTCGCTACTCTTTTTGCTTTATCATCTACCATATGGTATTTCCCACTTGATTTTGAATGAAATTGAATAATCCCTATTATAAAAAAGTTAATCCAACTTACTACTAATATTAAATTGAAATTTTATTATTAGATCCTTGTTTGTTGCTGGAGAAAAAGAATCTCAAAACAATAATAGTAGACGTTCAGTTAATGCGATGCATGTGAGGATTCAAATGTATTAATGTACAAAACAAGAAAAATATTTGATTGATCAATAATACAGAACTGTAGCCTGCTAATAATTAATTATTTATTCAAATGTACAAAGCAAGATTATTATTAAAAAATTAAACCATGATCTGTAACATAAACTTATTCAATTCTATCTTTCTAATAATTCAACCTTTTTTTAATACGCCACGATTTTCAGGCCGTGAATATTATAATCACAATGCAAAGCTAGACACAAAAGAAAAAGTCGAATAGACCTAACTCAACTGATAATGCTGATATTTTCGGGTTACCCTGTAATACCGCTATACTGAAACACACTTGGAATATTTTGCTGTCGGAAAACCGTTGAACACTCTGGCAACTCTCCGAGATCAGCAAACAACGACTCATCCTCCTCTCGCATCGTCAACGTCACGTCCTCTAACCCGCCACATATCGGACTTACGAGAACTCCAGTGGATACCACATCGTCGAACCACCCAAACACGGCATGGTGGTCGCCGGTTAGGTCAAAGTCAGGATGAGTGGCGAAAACGGGCCGATCTTCTGGCTGGGGAGTGGCGACCGGAGACTCGACGGCAGCCGTGACGGTGGCGGTGACGACGGTGGTGGAAGAATGATGAGATTTTGGGAGAGGGAGGGAGTGGTTATGTTCATGGGCGTAGGTTACGAGGAGGTTTGTGGGGTCCACACGGCTTCTTTCGACTTGTTTTCTTGCGGGACAACCTTTTGAACTACTACATCGGTAGTATCCCCTGCATTATCAGATTCAAATTCGTTAATTAAATGATTAATTAATTTAAAATTGTACATTATGAGGAGAAAATTTAAATTGAAATTGTTTAAAAAATGTTAGTGATGTTGATTGGGATGATAATCCAAAACAAGAAGGGAAAGTGACACATTTATGGATCATGCCACATCTTAAGCGCGTACATCACCATATACTTGATATTTTTGTTTTTGTTTTTAGCTTTGTCTTATCTTAACTTTTTAAGAGTTTAATGATAGAAAAAAATATAGTTATATTTAACGATAAAGATATTTATTGAGATATTTTAAAGAATAATTTTTTATGAGAATATTTTAAAGAAGGATATAACAAGGTAAAACCACAATAACATATGATTAGATGACTACAAGATGAATGATATATAGGTTCACATTATAAATTTTAAAAAGTTGACATTATTATAAAATTCCAAGAAATATGTACTATAACTAAAAAATCCAAGCAATATTAACATTTCATACCAATGCTCCTCCTCCATCACATATTATTTTTCTATGTTTTTTTT
>Ga0209282_1001492_pt1 | contig 12906 bp, 3 predicted proteins | sample Mtrugardesep15_FD_187529 | JGI IMG/M metagenome (GOLD analysis project Ga0209282, IMG submission 187529) | Root nodule microbial communities of legume samples collected from California, USA - M. trunc garden sep15 (SPAdes) (version 2) | ecosystem: Host-associated > Plants > Roots > Nodule...
CAAATAACCAAATATCACACACCACATAAATCATCTAAAATTAAATAAACTATTTAAAAACAATCAAAAATGATAAAATAGAAATTAGAGTGTTACAGGGCGCGTGTACAAATAGTCATGAACCAAGGCACACTGAACCGTGTCAGGATGTTGGAACATCATATCCAACATCTTACAGAAATGTCTAAACACATGTTGGAACATTGGTTCCAACAACACAAACATGGATATTTGTTTTAGCGACAATGCAGCCAATACAAATACCCAACAACTTGGAAAGAGGATACTCCAAGGTCACAATATATTTCCATTTCGATATGCCTAGTGACTTCTCAAGTCTTTGGTATAAACTCAACACCGCTTGTTGAATTAAACAATTGTTGAATTAGAATATATATGTGATGTCAAAGATAAAGGAAAACCTAATACAGGAAATCACCTGCAAAACAAACACCAATCTTCATCAGTATATCCATTGTCCAATAGATACTTCAACTCAGCAAAAATGGTCGTCGACACCTTTTTTCCCTATAGATTTGCATTAATGTATGGTCTATATGATGCAACATATTCTGTCATTTGGGAAAGTAAGACATGTTCGTCTTCAGAATGTTGATGCTCTTCAAAGAATATCTGTCGCAAGTTTTACTCCAATTCTTTTCAATTATAAATAGCATAAATTTTGCAAGAGGGATCATATTTATATGACCATCCTCGCCAATTCACTCCTAAAAAATGAATAACTATTGGGCATCGTGAAAATATACTCCAATTCAGAAAAACCATGGCTTAAAATTCTTCGACAAATTAGTAAGGAGATCAAATATCTTGAAGGAACAATGAAAGAAATAAATTATTCCCTATCAACAGTCAGCCGAGTTTGGAAATAGTAAATGTGACAGAAAAATTAGACAGGTAGACTCTCGCCCAAATCCATACACAAGGACTCAAAACCATGAATGTGACCACATTCTCAATTACAATGAATTTATGAGGGCACCAAACCAAGATGATTCAGAAAATTAGTCTCTAATTCTTAGAAGGGGAGATTGAACCCCAGATCCCAAAACACAACATTTTACATCATGAAGGTCATTCGACTTTCAAGGCTGAAAATCAAAACATCCCTATCTGAATGAACAACTTCCAAACCATCAATAAGAACGATGCCTAAGATGATTATGGACTTCCATTCGGCCCCAACAAGTTCACACAAAGAATGGTGACTAAAGTCTTCATCAGTTACCTAGCCATACATGCGAGCATCTATATGAAGTGACTTATAACCTTTAGCATAATTATTTTCTTTCTTCCCAAAGGAATCCCTGCACAAACGAGCAGTAGCATAAGATAATGTCTCACTCTAATGCACAAGCAATTTTCCCAGCTCTACTTTGCTGGATTCTTGATTGTAAAGGTGTTTCAAGCTGCCCAACACTAGTGCGAGCTCACTTAAAATAGGAAGGGACATGGCACGACCACCATCTTATAGTTTTAGATGAAGAAACAAGTAAGGCATAGAGACATACATATATGATGGACCACAACCAGGGCTCCACGAAGGATCCATTCACGAATCACATTAATAATATCCAAAGGTATTTCTTCCAACATAATCATGAATTATTTTATTAAGACAAGACATGGTATCACAATAAATAAAGGAAATTATACCTTAGAAGATTTAGAGAAGGGGTCACATTAGTTAACAAAGGAATGAACTCAAGGCTTTAATAAATTCAAATCAATGAGGGTGCAGTATCGTACATAAATGAAATAGTTTTAGAATCAAGGAGATGCCAGGGAAAAATCACAGACTCCTATTTAAGAAAATTTTCATAAGAAAAATCAATTGAATCTACATGGAAAGTAAGATCCAAGACTCTGCAATTTATAACAATTGAACTATGGTGTAGGATCTCATTGGAATACACGTGGGTTTTCTTTCAACTACTGTATGCTCCATCAAAAAGGGTCACACATGTTCACTAGAAGACAACTCAAAGAACATGAACCAAAAATCACAATCATTATGTGCAAAATTCAAAGTATTACTGAAACGAAGGGTAACATCATATGTATCAACTTGGAAGCTATGTCTAGAAGATCCAAAGACAAATATCACTTGGATGAAAGAATCTCCACCATATCTTAACAATGGCTAGCTACATAAAGGGAACTCCGATATTCAAACATTACAAACTCCTTGTCTATAGCGATGAGCCAATGACTTAGGGAGCTACTGTTATGGTCTGGGACAAGGCCCAAACCTTTGGACCTAGAGTTTACTATTTCCATAAGGCCCAAAAAGGCATTAACATGTCACTACAATCTACATACATTAGTTAAGAGTAGTGTCACATAGAATCATACACTTAGAGCACCCCTAAGCCCTTTGCTTGATCCAAATATCTCCTGGCCATTGTGCCTAAATGCTAAAATTGGCTTATCCATGCCCTATGCCTAAAAATAAGGAATGGCATACTGGAAAACAGGTACACACTCTCATTTTGAGAAATTTTCTCAATGCTTCTTGAACCTCTTTGACAGGGGCATTGTAGACTTACGACTTTGTAGGTATACTCCCTTGTACTAGTGAAAGATATGTTCTAACCACCGCAACAATTGCTTCGCTCCACCACCAGCTATATATTATATTTGATGACAATAACAATATTAGTTATATATATTATATTATTATTATTTTATCGCAAATGTATTATATGATACTATAATGCTTTTGTTACTATCTTATTCAAATAAAACACAATATGGGGAAATAGTTTATCTTATCTATACTATATCATATCAATATTCATGTCTTTTTTCCTATCTCTTACTATCATATCTCGACTATCAAACTTAATTAATTACAAACTAAACTCATTGCAAGGTAACTTAATAAAACCTATTTATTTTGGCTATAATAGTCATCTTTATGAAAAACAAATAAGGATGTGATATATATCGGGAAATCATATAGATTTAGAAAATTCATTCTTTTCTCCATTTTTTAATAATATATGAGTGCTTGTCATTGGATTAGAGGTTTTAAGGGGTGCCAAGTGCCAACATGATAGGGATGTCTTGTAGCTTTTTTTTATGTTATTACACTCTAAATTCATAAGAGAAAAAAAGTTATATTTAAACCAAATAATATAACACTATGCATGGTAATTAATTATTAATTGTTTGACTGGAAAAACAAAATAAATAAAAAATTATTCATTTCCATATGTACTATTATTTTATTTTATTTTAATATAAAGTTAATAAATTTATATATTTTTCCAATAAATCTACATATGAAAATATGTTATTGGGGTAAATGATTTCTGAAATTAAAATTTCATTTGTGAATCATTTTAGAGAGATAATGTATCTAATGAATTCAATCACACTTATATAAATTACTGTAAATCAAGTTACAAATATTTCTGATCAGAGATTTACTTTGTGGTAGTAAATTTTCTTTCTCAATACTTGAAGGTGTGAACAAGTGTTTCTTGTTTAACTTTTCTAGATTGTATGTTTGGATAGGTTCTTGATCTTCTAACTATCAAAGTAATCAAATTTGATTTTTGTGATTCTTGGATTGAATTGATTTAGGGATTTGAAGATCTTCACATCAAAATGGATGGAAAAGATAATGATAAATGCTTTGTTAACAGAGGTAAATTATTCGTGATCTATTTAATTTTATATAATTTGGATTGAATTTATCAATTATATTATTTCTCTTGTTTTTGATTAAGTTGTTAGTATTTGTATAAGAAAATGATATTCTTTTCATTTCATTTGGTTTTATCTTGGGAGTAGAGATATAAAATGTAATATTAAATTGATCTAATGTGAGAGATTGTCATATCATTAAAATTTGTCAAAATTAAAAAATAAAATTGGATAATTTCAAACAAAAAGTGAAAAAAAATCTCTATGTGTGCGCGCACGTGTGTGAATGTGTTGCGTGTGTATTATTGAGTGAGAGAAATATTGAGAGATCAAAAGGGTGACAACTATATTATTAAAAAACTAATAAAAAAATTTAAACTTAGATTCAAGTTAGTTTGTCGAAAGGAAGAGTCACTCCAAGGCAATGGAAGCCCTAGGAGTGTACAACTTATGCAACCTCACAAGTACTTAATTATGTATAAATTATCAATGTTTTGTTTTGTGTTATTCTTAGGTTGACCATATGGATAAGAGTTTGTTGTGATTTTCAATATATTAGAGTTAATCATATTTGAGCCATTGTTGAGCAGAAAATGCACTAATATATATATATATATATATATATATATATATATATATATATATATATATATATATATATATAGACACACACACACACACACATACATTTTGGTTCAACCGGCTTTGATTTGTTTTTACATTTTTATTATTATTATTGTTGAATTCTCTTTTTCTTTTCTACATTTTTTTTCTTCATTTAGTTCAATCTTGGTTGAACGACTTTACCATGACTGGGGAAGTTTTAATGATTTGGTTTCAGGTTTGATTTTAAAAACATAAATACAATTATATTAATAGTATAAAATAACTTCATTTCAATAGAAATAATTTTTCCAATACAATGATCTAAAGATAGATAACAAAATATCATTAGTTTTTCTTAATGATTATATGTATGTATGTATGTATGCATCTTTTATGTGTGTGTTTGTTTGAACTAGAATAAGCATTCTTTTATTACTAGAACTATAATGAAATCACTTCATTGAAAACAAAAAACTATTATCTCCTTGAAAGTACATCTATTAATGTTATTGTTGGTACATCATAACTGTGAACTCAATGATTATATGTATCTACTTGTTTGTCATATACATGTGGTCTATTACATATAGACATGTATTTATACTACTTAATCTTCACTCTACTAATTTCTAAAAAAAAAAAAAATCATTTGTAGTGGAAGTTGGTTCATCTTTGCCTGGAGTTGTCAACAAGATTACTGTTGAAACTTGTGGAACAAGAGAGGTTAGGCTAAACTATACACAAATTTAATGTACTTGCATGCTTTTGATGAAAACTAAACACTATACGTTCTCTTATTCAATATTTTATATTTTTATTCACATTTGTAACAGGATGCAAATAGAGTTCAACCAAGTAACAACCCTGAAAAAGATAAGAGTGTGCCAGATCTTAAAAAAATAATAGGTTGTGACATCTACAAAGAATTCAAAGGGGTTAAAGTTCTTGGGACTGTTACTAACTACATGCCCTCGGCGAATCTGTTTGAAGTATGGATTCCTTCATTTATATATAATTGATTAATTGTGACATATGAACTTATTATGATACATTTTCCTTTAAGTTAATTTATAGATTATTCACAGATATGTTAACATGATCAATTTTGACATTTTTATTAGGATCGAGTTCGTATAAGTTGTAGTAGTGAAAAGATTTTTTACATGGACAATCAATCATAATATTTAGTTTATTAAATATTATCGAATTTTAAAAAATTGACATGTATGCTTAATTCTTTCTATTATACTGGCTACTATGAATATACTAAGAAAATCATTCTTTCAAAATTTCAATAAATTGTTGATTTTAATTTAAACTCATTATATTAATTCACTTGTATGTTAACATTAGTTATTTGGATATTTAGGTTCTGTACAAGAATGATAACCGAATGGAGTATTTGATCCTTGATGAAATTTTGAAAAATATGGCAAACAAGGAAGATATATGTAGGGTCCAACAAGTATCACCACTACCACCAAGGTATAATAAAATAATATAAGCAAATACTTATCTTAATGTTGATTGTCTATCAATTTATCTATTATACTATTAATAATTTTCCCTTTTGTATCTTTGATCTATATTATTCTATGATTAAATGTATATGAATGCAGCAATAGAACATATATGGCTACTGAAATTAAAATGAAAAAGGCTGTTGTAGCAGGAGAGACATCTACTTTTAAAAGGAGGAGCGAGAATTTTTCATGTAAGAAGAAATTTTGGTTGATTATGAACATCAATATTTTATAAAAAAAAAAATGAATTTGATGCAATTGCCTTAAAGAGACTTTACACATTTCTAGTAAATCATATATGATTCCAAAAATGCACATATGAATAGAAAATAGTGTTTTTGTCCATACATACACATTTAGATAGATATAAAAAAGTCGAACTAGTTTTTTATTTTTTACTTTTTATGAATACTTCGTAAATTCTTTTGGTATAGGAATATGTTTTCCTTTGTCTTATTCGCCTTGAAGTCTCTATATAGTACTTTACTAATTGGTACACCATTATAAATCATACAATATTTTTTTCAAATAATCAAAAATTACTTAAGTTATGATTATTACATACATGGGATTGTTATTTTCTTGAAATTGTATATCAATTAGCTTAGAAATCACAATATCACATATGTCAAGCTTTTATAGGTGTATAGTTAATGTATATATGTATACATTCACATATGTATGAATGTGTGTATGTCATGATACATACACACACATGTATTTGAGAAAACGAAAGATGTAATGTTAGTGTAAACTATTTTTTAATGATGTTCAACATGAATCAAATCAATTGTAGTTACTTTTAAACTAATATCACAATATAGGTTTGTGTGCCTATATAGTTCTTATTGAATGTCAGTTTAAAACTATTTATACCAACATTGTATCTTCATTAAACTCTGCATTTAAACCATGTAAATATGATTCTACTAATTTCTAAAGTGGTTTCATTATTTTTTTTGAAGTTGGTGCTTATTCAAGTAGAGTTGGCATGGACATTGAACTAGCTGAAGTAACTCCACCAGAGGAGGACATGAATAAAGAAAATTCAAATTCTGCTCAAACATATGTATGTACTTGAGTCATTTTTATTGAAATTAATCACTATAATATATGTTAAATAATGATAGTTGTCATTTTAATTTTAATATTTGGTTTAACACAAAAAAAGTTATACATTTTTATTTTGATGAAATTTGTTATATAATTTCAGACAAAAACAGAAGTAAAAATAGAGGGCAAACCGTGGTACGCAAAGAAAGTAAATGCAACTAAAACTGAACCTTATGAGCCTTATCAGTTTGTGGGACTCTTTATCTGCAAGGAACATAATGGAGTTAGATGTTTGGGAACGATTCAAGGCTATAATCCTGAAATGAATAATAAGCTCAGAGTATGGTTTACTTTAATTTATTCAACTTACACAGTCAGTCTCAATATGATTGTCGTTTTTACAATGTTTGTTTTCTTTAATTTAATTATCTCCACAAATCCTAACTTAATTGGCAACAATGCCAAAAAGTTTAGGTTGGACATCATCACCGGGGTTCAAATCCCGGTTCCTCTCCTTGTGTATGTGAGTTTACAATGGTTATTTTCATTTCGTTTATCGATACATTTAATATATCCAACTTACACAGTCAGTCTCATTATGATTGTCGTTTTTACAATATTTGTTTTCTTTAATTTAATTATGTCCACGAATCCTAGCTTAACTGGCAACAATGCCAAAAAGTTTAGGTTGGACATCATCATCGGGGTTCAAACCTTGGTTCCTCTCCTTTTGTATGTGAGTTTACAATGGTTATTTTCATTTCGTTTATTGATACAAGTAAAAAAAAAGTCGTCTATTTTTTATTTTTGTCAAAAAGCAATAGACTATTTATTAATATGAGTATATTATTGGGTAAAAAATTAATGAATATGTTTTCTTGATATTCCAGAAATATAATATTTTAAATTTGACAATGATAATTACACGTAGTTTTTATAGGAACTTATAATGACATAGATGAAGTGTCAATTTAGTGCACGACAAGTTAATGTGTTTATATTCATTTGCACTAGTTTTTTGTCCATAGAGTATTCAAAATCACTAATATTTTTATTATATTAATTACTCTGAAAATTTCTCTTAAATATTTGATAAATCGCTATTTGTTGAAACTTCTATATATAGCTTATAAATCTATTTCAAATGTTGATTATACTCTTCACACACACACACACACATATATATATAGACACACACACACAACTATCTATGTAATTAATTGACTATTATTTGGATGTAGGTTGAGTACAAAGTTGATGGTAGGATAGAATATTTGACCCAAATTGAGGCTTTGTATGCTATGGCAAAGAGTGAGGACTTTTCGACAGTTCAACGAACACCAAATGCAAGGTATTTATAAATTGTTAACAAAATACGTTATAATAAAAATTTGAATTATTGATAAAAATCAAAGACGACTGTTTAATGGTCGAATTGAATTGAAGATCAATTTTATTTTATTTTCTCCACTTTTTGGGGTAATTCGAATTTTTTTAGTAGTTAAATTGACAAGAAAATAGATGAATTTCGAGGTTTACTTATGATATATTCTCGTCTATCCATTAGAGTACTAACAATATAGTTGATCTTGTTTTCCTTGTATGTACTGCGTACTATAAAAGGAATGGTTCAAAGAAGAAAACTGGTAAGAAAACGGATGACAAAGGAGAAGGATCAACTCCATCAAACAAATGAATTGCATCTGCATCTTGGATGCATCTTCTGGTAAGTAGAAAGATCCTTAAGTTTTTTCTTGTGTATAAAAGCTTGTAATAGGTAGTACAAAAATTGTTTATGTGCTAAATAGATGTCCATGATATGTTTTTATGATGTAAATGCTACTCTTAAATGAACTAAACCGAATCAGAAGGCTGAATTAGTTGAGTTATTAATCAATATTCTACATGGTTCGACTACATTAGTAGTTTGATTGCAGTTTTTCTCTGATTCAAAAGGTTAATTTTAATCAATTGAACCATAACTCTGAGATCTCATTGGTTAAATATCTAAGTCTGTTTTTAAAAAAGGGGTAATATATCTTTACCCCTTGTAATTTGGACGAGTTCCGGTTTACCCCCTGTAAAAAAAAAAGTTTAGAATCCAACCCTGTAATATGAAGATCAGGAGGTAAAAAACAGTTTACCCCACTGTCAGCGTCTGGATGTGGAGAATCTTCATATTACAGGGCTGAAATCTAAACTTTTTTTTACAGGAGGTAAACCAGAACTCGCCCAAATTACAGGGGTAAAAATATTTTAACCTTTAAAAAAATTTATATTTATAACTTTTTTAGAAAAACAATGTGTAAATACAATTAGCATAACTTATAAGTGTATGATTTATTAATCGACATGAAAAAAATATCTTAAAGACTTGCAAAAACTCTTGTTTGACAATATTTTTTGTGGTGTATATTTTAGGTAAAAAAATATGGAGGAAATTACACAGCAATGGAGAATGATCGGTTTGACAAAAGCTTATGAACCTGAAACTATTTCATGATATTTTCAAACTATTTTGTGCCATCTTTAACTTTAATTTATGCTACTTTCCTTTATTTTGGTACGTTTCCTTTAAAGTGAATACAAAACTTGAATTGCTTAAATATTGGTTCGTGGTTTTTTTAATAATCAGTTTTTTTCTATATTTGATACATATTAATAAAAATTCAGTGGGTGAAAATGACCAAGTTAGGCCTTCTTTAAGTTAGCAAGGGAGTCGTGTCAAGAAAATATAAAGTTACGAAAAATATGACTTAAAATGTTCCATTTCTTTATGGTGGGACGTTCTCCACTCCCAACTATTTTTTAAGGGGAAACAACCACTTTGGTCCCGAGATTTGTACTTCACTTTTGCAAAGGTCCCTGACTAAAAATAAAATACAAAATAGTCTATGGATGTGTACATCTGTTGAAAGTTTAGTCCTTAACGTTAGAAATGGTCGTTAACAACTGAGGTGGCAATTCTTTTGGGCTAACAAGGATGAATGATGTGGGTCCAAGGACTAAAGTGACATAAAACAAATTTGGAAACATGAAAATATCTTGATTCATTACCATTGGTTCATTACATAGATACCATTCATTACATCATATGGCTTGAAAAGATTTTTCAATAAAGCTTGACACTAACTTGACAGTTGACACACATGACACAATGTAGGAACCAAGAACAAAGATTGCTAGGTGCTTTAACGTACATATTGTAATCACTATAACCGAATGAAAAAATAAATATCATAAAAAATAACTAGAACCTAGCCTAATCAAACATCATCAAAACAAAACAAAACTAACACTAAGGGCACCTTCAACCTAATTTTCCTTTTATGTGCGACCATGTAGGTTCTTGTCACGTCGGTAATAAAATTAAATATTATATTATATTATATTATATTTAATATTATAAATAGTGAGCAGCATCTAGAAATACATCACTATTCACTACTACCTAAGTGAGGGGAATTTCATATGATATGACGAAAGCTTTATGTGATAACGATGTTTTGTATTATTACTTTTTTGCCCCAATGTTTATGTTAAACTCAAGGCATAGCATATAGCCCTTGTCGAATTTAATATTGGGCCCTTATACATTTCTCTTGCTATGTAGGAGGGGTAAATTCCATCTAGTTCCCTCATGTTCCTCAACATGATTCGTGGAGTACCCATCAACCAAATTTATAGCCATCCTGTTATGGATGACATTTGTACGACAACAAAGTATACGACTCTCACATCTAGTGTACATAGTAGTTTCAGGTCAAAGGATGGAATACACCACTTATCACTATGAGAATAACTTATGACACTTACATAACTTTCTATGTATCATTCTCATGGCGGGTCAATCCATTATAAATATTATTCCTAATATTTATATCTATGTGATGACTTGACAAAAGAGGTTGTCTCATATTCAATGCGTGTTTAGCATCTCGAGCCTAATGGATATGTCTAACTTGTTCTTGGGAGCCCTTGACCTTCAGGCTCCTTGATTTCCTCATAATCATCAACCTTCAAGTTGGTTTCTTCTTTCGGCACTCCTTTTTGCTTTAGGCAACGGTACTGTCCTGAAATTCGATAGGTGATGTAGTCTTCTCCTGATTTGATGATAATTTCCCTTTGATCCACATTTATTATAGCTTGGGCAGTGGCGAGAAAAGGTCTCCCCAAGATCATTTGAATTCTATCTAACCCCTTCATTTCCATAACCACTACCTCTATAGGAAAAGTGAATCCATTAATGTTGATATTCATAGTCTCTATTATGCCTTTAGCTTGCTTAAGAGATCCATCAGCAAGTCCTATTCTTACTTCACAAGATTTCAACTCCATTCCTCCAATTTTGTTGAAAAGTGATAGTGACATCATATTTGTGCTAGATCCGAGGTCACACATCATTTCGCCAACATAGTATCCCTTAACTATAACTATCACACTAAAACAACCAGGGTCTTCCTTTTTCTTGGGGGAGGTGTCTTCATACTTCTTGCTACTGTCTTGGGTAACATCTACCACCTTGTCACAAAGTGGTTTATCGGCTGGTGAGAATAAGTACTCTAGAAGGTTATTGCAACATTGGTTTCTGGTCACTTTCCTGGTTTGTAATAAAACCTTGAGAGTGGTTAGTTCCTTCACCATTTGTTGCAATTCTTCTAAAATCTTGGTGTCAGTTTTTAGAGGATCAATCTCATTCTCTTCATCTTTTTCCACCTTCCGTCGTTTTTCAACTCTCATTCTTAGGGTTATCTAGCGTTGTTCTAGAAAATCATGTTCTTGTAAGATTCGCAATTTCAGTAGACAGTTGTCTCATCTGGACTTTCAAGTTCTTAATAGCAACATCAGTCCTCTTTTGAGTTTCTTCATGATCCTTAGCAAATATTTCAAGTTGATCATGGGTATTCTTCATGCCCTCAGCTACCAACTCTTCTTAATTTAGCCTAGGTTGTTACTGTTAAACGATTTGTCTGTGGTCGTTGTAGAAGATTGTGACTTTAGTAAGAGAAGTTAGGATGTTTTGCCCAACCTAGATTGTAAATGTTGGAGTATGGATTCCTTTGTTGCCTAGAAAAATTCCCATATACTTGACATGCTCTTCTATTAACCCCAAACTTGAAGGTAAACATGTACCGCTTTCATGCGATGATTTTCTCCCATTTCTGACTCGTCTGATGAGTAGTCGTGCATTTAGATTGTTTCCTTTTTCTCTACCTCTCCTCTTGCAATTCAGGTTGCTTTCCAAAGTGCTCGTTCAGTTTTGTTTATATTTGGATCAAAGTGCAGAGTACATGTGTTGGTATTGCGCATGAAACAAACTACACAAAGTTTTTAGTAAGACAAGGTCAATTGGAATATATATTTTTGGTATTTTTGAAATATTTTATTTTTTCGTATTTTTGAATGTTTGAAACAGAAGAATAAATTGCATAAAAATAAATGACTGAAAAATAAATGACAGAAAATTAAAGATAGAAATAAGTAATTTGAATTGTTTAGTCAAAAATATCAACAATCCTCGGCAATAGCACCAAAAACTTAATGGTCGGATTAGGCAAGTGTGCTAAATTGTTTACCAAGTAATAAAGTGATGAGTGAGTATCGTATCTACAAGGATTGTCGTTTCGTCCAAACAACTCGCGTTACTTATTTTAGGTTGACGGTAAAATAAAGATATAAGGGTTAAGAGATTTGTAATTTTTATCTGTTTGTAACAAAGCAAGTTACCTGTTTTTGGTTGCAGCAAAGTAACAACGGTTAGAGGATTCTTTGAATCCCTCCTATTTATTTGTTGGATATTTAATTAGTATATATGTCGCATATAGTTATTCTAAGTGAACTATCTAAGTGATGAGGTCGTGGGACGTTTCTAACCTAGTCGATCGTCAAGTTGCACTTGTTGATCGCATGGTGATCCTTACATGTGGGGTCTTACTCTCCCATTTGATTATATGTATATCCCTCCCATGGCTAACTGCACCTGCTGATCGCACGGTGACGAACTTAAATTGTCCTTCCAGTTTTTCCTAAGGCTATGAAGTGCCAAAGTTCC
>Ga0209282_1001493_pt1 | contig 12905 bp, 4 predicted proteins | sample Mtrugardesep15_FD_187529 | JGI IMG/M metagenome (GOLD analysis project Ga0209282, IMG submission 187529) | Root nodule microbial communities of legume samples collected from California, USA - M. trunc garden sep15 (SPAdes) (version 2) | ecosystem: Host-associated > Plants > Roots > Nodule...
TTTTGTCAAAAAAAAAAAAAAAAGTACTTATGATTTAGTGTCTCATTGGTTTTTAAATTGGATATTTGGGATTTTATTACTTTCCTTGCTCATTGTTAGTATTATTATATGGAACATGACTATATTATATAATCAAATTAGGTCTCTTATCAAGGTTATTTATTTCATCACCATTTTTTTAGACTTATGTTTGAGGGTTTTTGTATATATATATATATAACTATAGTTACATGTTTCAAGGATGCTTGTCGTTAGACATGAAACAATAACTTGCAAGTCTTAACATGATAAATAAACTGACCAGCTAAGCTACCACCTTTATTTCTGTGCCTTTTCATATGTTTCAATTTACACCGATGAATGTAGGATTCATCACATTGACACATGTGTTTAGAGTTATGAAAAGAAAAAAGCTAGAGACGTTCATGTAGTATGTAATACGAATAACAATAAAGAGATAGAAGAAATGTGATTGAGATGATGAATGGTATAAGGGTTTGCAAAATTGAATCCAAAAATCTTGTCAAGTTTATGCCACCTTGTTAACACAATTTCTTTGCTGGATTCTCTTGTTGTGTTAGGTATATATATAAATGTAGTTTTTTAGTATATATAATGTTAATATGTATAAAAAATAAACTTTGGTATGCACAATAGATTTGTAAAATGTGTTCCTTTGCGGCTTTGATTTATGAGATTAGAATATATGGGGAAGTTATCTTATGTAGAACAAATGGATTTATATAATTTCTTGTTAGATCTTCTACTCAACTATCATATGTGAACAAAAGTTTTCTTTGAATAAAACTTATATGTTGAACAACTACTGAAATTGAAACCTAATTATTATATTTTTCTTCTTCGTTGTTTCTTTCTGTAAATCTTAGTACTTTCTTAATGTTTAATTTATTCTTATATTAATTACTATGGTAAGCTGTCATGAATCGACATATGTCATTCGTATACTTATACTTCTGATTTTCTGGCTATGTAAAAAGTCAAAATTGCCTTCTCCAACGCTGGTCAACATCAGCACGTACATATATATATCATGGCCTTATTGCAGCATGAAAAGCCATAGATTCTCTAATGATGAACTGGAAGTACAGTTTTGGTAAAACGTATTATCTGGTTTAAGATAGAAGGCAGGAGTCACATAAATGCACTCTAATGAATTAACAACATCTTTATGAAAAATATTGGTGGTTAATTTGTTAAGGGGATGAGAAATTTGTTAGAGCACATCAAATGGTGCAACACATTATGAGTAAATTAAGTGAGTTCCAAGGTGTCACAACTTTGATACGATGTTTTTTTTTATTCTAATGATATAACTCTTGAGAACTTAGGAGTTTCATCACATTCCTAACAACTTATTTGAGATAAAATTATGATTTGTCAAATCTTATTCTGCAACGGATTATCCTAGAGGAAGACGTAGTGGCCACACGTCCCCTTTGTAGTTCCAATATGGGGATGACGTGTCACTTATTTGTTGTTTGTGAGTTCTTCCTCAAGATGCGGCAAACAAAATAGTAAAACAATATTGTTTCTGAGATCCCATGAGAACGGAAGTAACTTGACAAATTTGAATATTATACTGAACACCTAACTCCCTAATTTACATTTTGAATTTGGATTCCCTCCCACAATATTTTTTCTACATTTCTCTCCATCTCTCTCTTGATTCTTCTCATCTCTTTATGACGTCCTCGTTGTTTGCCATCTTATCTCTATCCCACCCTCAATTTTTATCACTATATAGGAGGATAAATGCACGAGAGGATGCAAGTCGGAAATTTACCCTAACTAAACCATGTTATATATCTAATATTGATAATATATTTACACACTCCAAACCTAAGTGCTGAAGTATATTGTCTTTGATCTTCTATTGCACACCTCCTTCATATCGAATTTGGATCCTCACCCGTTACTCTCCATCTTTCCCCTATTTCTTCTCGTCTCCTTATTATGTCCTCATTTATTTTATTACAGCACGATGAAAGCATGAGAGAATCCAAACACATGTGTATCATCTATCTCTCTTTATCATCTTTTCATTTTCTTTCTCTTTTAACCATTATTTTTACTTTTGCCGAGGTAGCACCCAAGTTGCCTCATATGGAAACACCTACACTTAATTATTTGATCCATTTGTCTAACAATATAGTAAAATATATAAGCCTCAATGGTTAAAATCAGTTATAATAGGCTACTAGTAGCTAGTTCACAAGCTAATATGTGGATTGATTAATTAACTATTCTAAGTCATTTTTTTATTACTTCGTAATCGCATTAGTCTCCCTACATTTTCCAGTTGCATGTGGGCTTAATGAGACGCGTGACATGAATACATTATTCATGTTCATGTGGAGCAAATTATATATTATAAGTGTAGGTTCGATTATAGGTAGCTTAGGTTTCCGGCGCGGCCAGAATTTAAATATTGCAAAGATGTAATGTCACTGACTTTTATTCTTTTAAATATTCTCCACTTAATATGATATTATTTTTATGCAAATTAATTTAAAGTGCCTTCCATTTTTAATGAAAATATGCTAGACTTTCCTCTTGTAGTGATGGTGCATTAGCCTTGATTATACTTCAACAAGTAATTGTAATGTTGCTTTATTATACTTCAACAAGTTGCATTTAGTGTTATTAATTTTCTAGGTGTAGATAGGGAAGGAGACAAAGAGAAAAATAATTAAGTATACTCCTTTTGTTTTTTGTAGTACCTCTTATATACATGTAGGTCTACGGAGTATTCACCTGGATTTAAAGCCACTCGATTAATTCCTTTGAGAGTGTGTGTACATGTGTGGCAATTTGCATGATGATGAATTTGATGCCAACCCTTCTTTAGTTCTTGGAATTGTGAAATGAGCATGTGATGATGTCTGCTTGGTTAATGTATCACTAATCAGCCTTTGGCATCTTCAACATTTTTAACCTTTAGTTATATGCATTGGTTATTGGAAGGAAATTAGATCCTTTTGCTTGTGCAAGTTTTAATATTGAAAAATTATTTAGTATATTCTTAAGTTTTGTTGGATATAAGTATATTATACATAATTTAAAATTTAGAGTGCATTTATTTCGAGTTACTTCCTTCGTATCATATTATGTGTCTATTTTAAGTTTTACACAATTATTAAAAAAATGATTAAAAGTGTTGATTTTAATGATAAAATGTTTTATTTTATAAAACACCCTTATAATTTATACTCCAACTACTTCAACTATTTTATTTCTGAAAATAAAATGAGAGAAAATATTTATGTCTATATTTTTTACAAGTTTATTAAATTTCATTGGTGGAAATAAATTTATGTGTAACTAACTACCTATTAACATTTTTTTTTTCCGCTTACCTATTAACATTCATATTATAAAGATTTCATAAATATTCCTCAAAAGTCCCCGTGAACTTAACTCAGTTGGTAGGGACATTGCATAATATATGTAGGGGTAGGGGTTCGAACCCCTGACATCCCACTTCTCCATATTAAAAATGTGAGAGCTTCAACCACTAGGCAACTTGACAAAAAAAAGGTTTCATAAATATTTTAATACTAATCAAATATTTAAAAAAAATGAGAATTAAACTTTTATCTTCATATTCCTTGAAAGTTATTCATAGAAATAAGTATGATAGCTTGAAACAAACATCCCTTAGAGAAGTAAAAGGATAAAAATAACAAGGGAGTTCCATGGTAATCGATTTGTTAAAGGATGCAGTAGATGGTAATCGATTTGTTAAAGGATGAAGTAGATAAACTATTTAATTTTAGGGGGCAACTACATATCATTGTTTCCTTAAAAAAAACTACTAATAAAAAAGAATGGAGAGTAGTACGAAAATATTATGGAGAAAAAAGAGGAAATAATGATGAATTATTTTATAGTCATAAACACAAATGAATAATAGTGTTTAGGCACATATTAAAAAAAAAATTCTTCCTAATCATGAAAAAGAAATTGATAATAAAATGATTTAGTATTTTAAAGAATAGTTTTTTTATGTGTGTGACTAAAGATTATACATTTATGTTTGTGGCTATGGAAGAATGACTCATAAATAACATATAAAGTGGGGGAGAGGGTTGTGGTGGTGAGATGAGAAGATCTTGTTGTGTTTAGGAGGTGTGTATGATCCACATAACGGTATAGGTTAAATATCTCTTAAGGTCATTTTAGTTAGATGTTTATACTAAGTTGGTTATTTAAGTTTTCTATGTCACAAATGATCCTTTAAGCGATAAAATTTCTGCACTATTACCCTCTTTCTCATCAAAATTGGTTAAAAAGTGATTACATTGACGTTTAATGCTAAGTTGATAGGTCTAAATTTACGGCTCTCAAAACTAAGGCTTATAAGTGTATTATTTTGTTTTGCTTTAAAAAAATTCATCAGTTACTTGACTTATGATGTTGTTGATAAAATATTTATATGTAAAATTATGTTTGAATTCGGAAACTAAAAAAAAAATGTGCATACGTAATCATTTTTAATTTTTATGCATCTTTTGGACATGACGCCTTAACATTAAACGGTCACATATGCATTTTTTAACGGAGTTGACCGAAAAAATAATAATGTTAACATTTTATGACTCAAATAATCAATATTTTATATAAAAGAATTAAATGACTAACTATTACAAGCATCTAATTTAAAGGATTGGAGGTTGTATTTGGCCTTCAAATAATATAAAACCTTTACTACATTGTACACATGTGGCTACATCAAATAAAGGCACAACATGTTCCCTTAAATTCTGCACATTTGGGAGAAAAAATAACTGGCTCTCACACTGTCACACATGTAATCATCCCAAAATAAAACTGATGACCCAACACTCGATCTCCACACAACATTACTCTTCACATCATCCCAACTTTTGAAATTACCCTTCCAAAAGTTATATCCTGCTTGTGCATTCTAGAAAGGATGTCATTACATATGAAGGCAAGGCTTTAAAAACAGACTTGGTCAATATAATTCTTTTTTCTTTTTGGTCAAGAAAAATAGCAAATGGTCAATGCAATTCTACCCTCAAGGGATAGAGTTTTAGCCTTCAACTAATTAATCTATTATCCACTTTATCCAAAATAAACTGGAATGAAGATCTATTAACTTTAACAATAGGATACCTAGTTACTTCGTGACTCGTGAGATCATTCGTCATTTTGAACAAACGATAAGCTAGCCATTTGGAACAGTCACTTTGTTGAATACCACTAGAGGTGGAGAATTCCTCTATTGCTTCACCCTTACAAAGGATAACATCCTTGAAGAAGAAATGCAATGGCAAATAAGATTAATAAAGTTCGAACACTTTAGATTTTTATTAACTAGATCAAATGATGTTACATTTTTTCATATGGAAAATAAACTATTGATAAATTTTAAAAGGGAGCGTAAGTATAAGATGAGTAAGAGTTTTGTTTATTTTTTTTGGGTTGAAATGTGTTAGTTTTGATCACAATCAGCCAAGATAGCAATAGAAAACAGCTGGGGATATGGGGGACTATTTAGGGTACCAACAACCAAGTAGAATCTCTACTCAAAAACCATGTATATTAACAGATCCCACCAGCCCATTCGCTTCCCGGCCAAGATCAAAAGCCTATTAGTATGCGACTGAGTTCGGTATGAAAATTTTCGACAATTGCTTTCATGAATTGTTCAACCTCTGAAATAAGCATATCAGAGGATAACTTTCAATGCAATAAAAAGCAATCGGATTGTATCTTCCGATAGATTTTGCATGATCAGAAGTTAAGTTCCGATAAACTGAGAGGCTTTTGAGTTATAACTAAGGGGTCAATAGAGCAATTTCCAACTTTTCCTGGAGATGTATTTTGCTCCTATACTACCATCCACAACTTTTCTTAACATTCCGGTAACATACATACATACATGTCTTGACAATCCATGAGTCCATAGCCCAAAAAACAAATCTATGTTAAACTGTTGGAACAATGCAGCTGAAAATAACTGAGATGAAACCAATAGTTTTTTAAATATGGAGATTAAACCAATAGTTTTGCACCACTAATCAACATATCAGAATTAATGTTTAATCTAAAAGGTAAATATTTAATCATTGATGGTGTTTGGCAGAATCACGATATGCCACCATAATTTTGACCAAAGCAACATTTTGGAGTTTCAATAAAATCACAATGTCACTATAAGTTTGTGAAACTCTACGTCAATAAAATCGCATTGTCACTATAAGTATGTCAAAATTGCATTTTGGTGCATCATTGTTTTGTTAGGGTTGTCTACAGAAGTAGGAACCGGAGTAAATTGAAATTAAACTTGAGAGTTGAGACTAGAGGAGAAGCCTTGCAAAAGAGGAGTGTGCGTGAAAAAGTCTTTCTTAGAGAATGGTACAAAACCAAATAGTGGTCTAATTTGCAGGAGCAGATGTTGAGCTGCAATTATCATGGCAGCGGCGTTGGGGTGAAACCATGGAACTATGATTTGGACTACTTGGTCCAGAGGCTCCATCACTACACGCAAATATCAACATCTCATGTCATGCACAACACACCGTGCCTTCTACATTTTAACTATGAAACTTGTTTGAAAGCATGATGCTAAATTTAACGCTAAAGTTATTATAGAAGACAACGCTAAAGAAAGCATGAGACTAAATTTGTAGTAAAGGCAAAAATGAAATAAAAAATAATGCGTGATGATGAATGTGTAAAAGCACAGATCTGATTTTGCTATGCCGCTGCCGAGTACAGACAGACAGCAATCTCATGCAAGAGCATATCCTTGGCTAGCATCATTAGAGTCCCTACGGTAATATATAATCAAAAGATACTTCAACAAAGACCTAATTGGGTGACCGATGGAGAGATTAACTAAAACCTTAATAATATTGACTGTTCTAAATTCAGTCCTCAATAATGCAAGTTAGCATTTTAGACTTGACCTCTAGACACTAAACTTCCAACAATCAGTCCAACAAATACCCTGCTTCTGCACTGTTAATCCGAAGTCACATCACTGATGAGTTTGGCCAGCCCATAGTGGATGATGGTACATCTGCTGCATATTATTATGAACAGGCTGATTAGCATTATTGTAGAGTCCAGGTCCCCTACTAAAATTACTATTATGATCATTTTCCTCTGAGGACTCGGTTGAAGGCCCTTGAGAAGTGGGACTAGTTGGAGTCGTAGGTGCCCCAAAGTTCAACATTTGGGAAGTTGGTGCTGAAGAAGGCCCAGATTTCACCATACTTGAGCTTGACTTTTTCCGGTCCACAATAAAGCTACCCACAATGACCTATTTATTGATTGGAAAATGTCACAAAAGTAGAGTATCAAAATTTGGTCAATCCTGTCCTACATGCATAAAACACTCCCCCAATAGTACAATACAAGAACTTGTGACTGTAAAATACAAGAAATTATGTAGACTATGATAAGCTTTGAGAAGATATATAAGGGTAAATTTCACGGCAAGTAATTGTTACCAATTGACATAAAATTTTAGACCACTTGAGAACAGTACCTGTACAGTTGACGCTGCAGTTAGCTCACCAGCAACTGCACCACCCAAAACTCGTCCATCAGCCCCTGCAACAGAAACGTATAAACTGCTTGTTCTGCTTTGTTCACCATTATTTTCAGATAGCGGCATAGGACCTGATAACGAAATAATCTCAAATTGGCCCTGCGATGCAAAATTACGTCAGATGATGAGAATTGAATTTAAAGAAAATAATATTCAATTATAAACTCAACCACAAGTGTTTAAACATAAAGAAAAGATGCTGTTGAGCTTAATTCCTTTTGAAAAAACAAACAAAAATTCCACCAATATTGATTATCAACTTTTTACATACACTTATTAAACAAGAATAACTTGCTGGATTTGGAAAGGGTGCGGAAAGAAAGTGTAGGTTACACAGTTGGTTTGTGTTCAATGAAGGGAACCTACAATGCCTGTGATAAAGGAATATTAACATACAGTGGAAATTCTTGTGAGTTGCAACTTATGACAACACAAACTCAGGTCAAGCTAAGAAACCAACACCTATCCATAGTCATCCTGTCTTCACAGTTGAGAACCAACTCACCCAAAGCCTTGAGTCATTAAATGATGGCACATGCATAATTTTATGACATCTCTCACACAAGACATGAAGTATAGACAATGCCCTGGTTAATTTTATCTTTTAACTGGAATTTAGAAGAATGGTAAACCAACCCTCCCAAAAGCTAATCCTTGACGCTGCCATTCTTCTTACAAAGGCTTAAATTTCAGCGAAGATAGAGTAGACATCTGCATTGCCTACACTTCCGGTGTGCAGGGCTCTTGGAATAGGGAGAATGTCAGATACAGAATCATTTATGAGCCTTCACCTAACATTTCAATCTTCACGGTATTTGGTCTGTAGAATCTATCATTCAAACAATACTGTTTTTTCATAATGTTCTTGGTAACAAACAGCGAAGACAATCTGAGCTTTTTCATTATGTTAGCCTCTAAACTTGCATGTCATCAACTTATGGTTACCATGGTCCAGATGCTTTTTTTTTTTTTTTGCAACAAAATGATCATATGAATTGAGAAAATTAAAAGAGAAGAATGTGTAAATCATTTTTTATTCGTTGTCACACTTACCCTCATAGTCATACAACCAATAACAGATATCACAATGATCCCATGTAGAAGGTCATTCAGTTTCCTATCAATTTAAGGGTGTTTTAGGTGATACAACATAAGATGCCGCCTTTTTTCTCATAAGAAACTATAAACAATAAATAATGAAAAGAGCAAGTATAAAATTTGGTCCAATAAATCACTTTTACTTCTTGAGGTCACCAAGCTACCATTCCAAGTAGTCAATGCCATACAAAACGCTCCAGAGAAAACATGTCAAATTCTTATAACCTATATTATATTACCTTCTTTTTAAAAGACTCAGTATCCAGCCCAAGGACCGACTAATCTGAGTGGTCCAATCCCACCGTCCACTTGCAGGGATAACCTATTATATTGCTTAACTATCTATATATTTAACATCCTAAAAAATTTCAGCAGAAAGAGATCCTTTGTTGTGGGATGAATATTAGACTACCAGAAAATGGTACGTATGCCATGCACTGAAAAACACAAACTTCAAATGCAACAAACGTAATATTGTGTAACAAGCTCCTCTGCAAGATCTTGGCAAAACAGTCAAATTTCCTCTAGAAAGTATTATTGCTGGGGCTGTGGCATGCTCATAATAAGATCCCAGTTCCATGCAAAACAGAACTTCCAAACAGTGTTGTAGGCGGTACATTGGGAGAGCCAAACTCCCGCCATACCGGCTGCTTTGTGGCGCCGTCATATTGGATCATGGCGGAAAATCTGCCATATCAGCTGAAATTGGGCACAGCGGAGAGCCCAAAAATCGCCACCGATATTCGCCATCGGCGGTATTTGATAACACTGCTTCCAAAGCACCTTTTCTCGACAAAGATAGGTTTTAAAAAGAAAAGGAAAAAAGGGATGAAAGAGGCAACCGTTTTATTCTGTAATATTGCACCCATCTAATAAATCAGACATCCATCCTAAATATTTCAGCAGTTTAAGGTTTTTAGCCCTGTTTGTCTTCCATTTGAACTAGGAAGCAGAATAGTGTAGAAGAATTTAGGCAATAAACCTCACCATGCGCAACAATATATCTACTAATTGGTATTTTCTTGCAAAGTTTTTAGCATAATATTAGCAACAACAACAACAAAATAAGAATAAAGGATGCAAGAAATTAGATTAAATCAAATACATATGGAAAATACTTGGAGCAAAGAGTGGTTTGTAGCTTTTGCAAGAGTGACTAATTACAATGTCAATTTTGCTTATATTTAGTCCACTCTCTCTCTCTCTCTCTCCCACCTTTTTTTCTCACTTTATTCTGTTTTTATTTCTCTCTCTTCTAGCACTTATTTATAAAATTCATCTCCGACTAAATAGCCTTTCTCAAGTCAATAGAGATTATATATAAAACTATTTCGAGCTGGCATCTCCAAAAGTACACAGTTTCACTTTCAATAGCAAATTATATTATTATGATATATTTCACTTTCAAAAGCATTATATTAGAACACATGAAAAAAAATTATTACTTGCTGAACAATAATAATGAATTGAGTTCTATATATTTTTGACAAGTTGTACCTGTAAGAACATGCATGTCAAACAATCATGTATATTATCAGATGATTTACAATATAGCATAAACATAGCTTAATACAATGGATAAAGTAAAAACAAATATTGACTACATTCTCAATGAATATAAAAAGTACCTCATATCTTGCAATACTGCCTGATGCTGGCTGTCGAAGGGTTACACTGCTGATTGCACCAATGGCAGAAAGAATACAAACCGTCCGAGGCCCCGTCTGAGAAAAGGCCATAACTTTTTCTGTAATGTCCTGCAAACAAGAGAAGCATACTTGTGAGAATGGTCTATAACAACTGGAAACTACACCAACCCTGCTAATAGGAACTTCAAAGAATATTTTAAAACCAAAATAAATAAATAAAATAACAAGTACATGTAAAATCACGTGCACCCAATAAAATGCATCTACGTCAAAATAGTAATTCAGACAATAATGAATAATTCCTTTTTTTTTCTGCCTGTTTTATACCATATACCAAAAAAAAAACCAACTAGTACATTGATTGACCAAAACAAAAAACTGCAGTGCAGGCGGATGCTATAAGTTACTTATTTCCTTTCTGAGTGCAATTCTATGCAATAATGTCGGTTAACAATCTCAAAAACACAGTACTCAAAATAGAAACTATAAGACATAAATACACCTCTTAAATTTTTAAATAAATTAAAAGGTATCCAAAATTAACAAACACTTCACAGCAACAAATATAAGGAATTTGATGATCTCGATGTTGGATAGCTTATTACGTACACAGGCTCGAGAACAAAAGCATTGAACAAGCATCAATACCAATTTTACACGCAATAAAGGCAAGCATTTAGAGCTGTAGAACTTTAAAAGGAACAACGTGAACATGAAGAATACAATTCTAGTTAATTGTAAAATGAAGATCTCAATTTGAGGAAAATATGTTGTGCAGTATAACTAGTTTGACAATACTGATTTGACACTCTGCTTTCATCACCAAAAAATATTAAGAACCCTTAAAATTACCTAAGAGCAATATCATTGAAGTCAGTCTCCAAAAAAATATACATACATTTAAATAAATGGCAAGACAATCATCATCACAAGATTGTCTTTCTAAGTTACAATGAAGAGGCAAGAGCAATAACAACACCCCATAATTCAAATCCTTCTGCTCCGGTCTATTAATCGTGAATCAACATAAAACTAGCCGTGCAATTTGTAAAGTCCAATAACTAAAGAAAACTTGAAACTGAAACTTTCTACCCCTAACTAAAACATCAAAGGAAATATCACCCCATATTGGGAAAAACACAAATCCCACGTAGAATGGAGATGAGGCCTGAAATGAGCATCCGTCGCTTTACAAGCCAGTCAGTTTTGTAAGGTTGAATTAGGCGGAATTTAAAAATCTAATATGGTATTAAGTCTATCGATTCGAGGCACCCACCATTTAATATCCACGCACCAAGCCTGATAGTGCTGGCGGTGAGGGGTGTACTGGAGAAAAGCAAAGTCCCACATAGAGAATAGAGATAATGCCTCGGATGAGTTTATAAAGAGAGACACCCCTCACTTTACAAGCTGATTTTGTAAGGTTGAGTTAGACCAAATATAAAAACCTAAATTACCTAATAGCCAATAATTTTGACAAGAGTCGTCAACTAATGTTAGGATTTACAGTTTACAAAGCGATTAGAGATGGCCAACCAACTAAGTGACTCTATATTTGTCATGCAATGCAATTGTCACATGCCGAAAGTGAATCAATCAAATGAGCCAAACCCTGTTTCCAAATTGTATTCTTCTTATTCTTATTCACTAATTAATTTTAAGAACATAACTACTTCATCCAATTTTGGGTTCCAACGTGATCTATAAAGGGCCCGTTTGTTACAGATTACAAAAGAAAAAGTTATTTTTAGAGCTTATTGAAATAAGCAGAAGTTGTTTTGTGCTTGTTTACCATAGTTAAAATCCCTTTTTTAAAACAAATCACTTAACAAAAACAATTTTCTGGAAAAACTACTCAAAACACCTTCTTACATGAAGCAGATTTTGGATTTTATTCAAAAGCTATAACAAACAGCCAACCAATAACTTTTAAAAGTGATTATTTTGTTTGAAAAAAGGTGATTTTTTTTCTCAATAAACTGTAACAAGCAGGCTCTAACTATACTTCACTCTCAGATAAGCTAACAAAAAATGTTAACTTCAAAACCTTACAAAAATATAGCAACAATTTAAGCAAGAAATTGAAAATATAGAATTACCTCACCAGACTCCACCAAGATTACGTGTGGAGTGAATCCAGTCCCACCAGCACCTTCACAAAACAAACAAAAAACAAAAAAGTCACAATCAGAATCATCTACATTCAAAAAATCACTTAAGCGCTTAAATTAAATACCAAATACACCGGACACGACACTGACACATCAGACACGTCTTCGATCAGAAGTATCAGTGCTACATAAACAAGAAACAATTACCAAGAGCATCTAACTGCTTCTTCCCAGAGCCAGGCGGCCTTCCTCTATGTTTCTTGGGAGGCGCATCGGCGTTTCCAGAATCACCAGCCGAAGCAGCAGACGTAGCAGCAACAGGAGAAGAAACAGGAGCCAAACCAAGAGCAATGTTACCATCAGGCGAGTATTTCCTCGGCCGGCCACGTTTCTTCTTCCCAAGCGTCGACGGAGAAGAAGGACCGTCATGAGTGACAGCAA
>Ga0209282_1001495_pt1 | contig 12901 bp, 5 predicted proteins | sample Mtrugardesep15_FD_187529 | JGI IMG/M metagenome (GOLD analysis project Ga0209282, IMG submission 187529) | Root nodule microbial communities of legume samples collected from California, USA - M. trunc garden sep15 (SPAdes) (version 2) | ecosystem: Host-associated > Plants > Roots > Nodule...
CTCTCATTATACAAATTTCTATGGTTTTCTATTGATAACTTAGAATAATCAACATTTTCAAAAGTTGAGATACATCGTTGCAATCGTTTGTCATGTTATTGGTATCCAGTATTGTTTATAGGCTACCTGTTCAAAGTTCAGAGTTTAGAAATTTTCGATATGTTTCGTGTAAAATTATAATATCTGTTTCTCTTTATTGCTGTTAACTGAAAGATTGGTTTTTCAATTAATTAGTAAGGCTTTGTTTCTGAATTTCTGAATTGCGAGATGGTGTGCAGGAATTATTGGTGGAATATGGGCATCTAATGTTTACTTACATTCATATAGCCCTATATATTTGACAAATCTTTGCATTTTTACATTATAAAATAGCAAATATTAAATAAATTTTGAAACCATGTCTTCTAAAATTTGACAGTTCTGATACACAACTGTCTCTTATCTAGAATTACTTTCTTCATCTCTTGATTTGTTTTCTATCTCACGGCTTTCGACATATATGTAGTGTGGTCATAGTGGAAGGTGATCCCCGTCCCGGAGCATTTAAAGGTCGAATGTCATTTCAAAGTTTTAATCCAACTGTTGATGTGAGTTTGAAGATACAAAATTTAAAAGCCTGTTTTCTTTATACTCCTAGTCAATTTATACCTTGTGCTTCTTATTTTGATCATATTCGGAATTCTAATGCTGTAGCCTTGCCTTTGTAGAAATTAAATGAGGAAGAAGTAAAACTTAATCAGCCCGTAGCCAAAACTAGCATTTCTAGTAATCAAAATGCAAACGTGTCTGTTAGGTGGGTTTCTTGGTCCAAACTGCAAATTAGATATCAGATTTTGTTCTTCTTTTCTTCCAAGGGTCCGATGATTCTCTATCAATTGTTTTACTTTCTAGTAAACTTCATGGCTTCGTCCTTTATTAACATCACAATACCACTATTGTGAATATTTTCCTTTTGTTTAACGAGTATAAATTTATTTCTGTTTGTGTTGTTTCAGAGAAAATAACTCTTCAGCAGAAGGTACAGAAAGTGTTAGCATGAACAAAAAGAGTTATGAGGTTAATGGAAATGGTAAAAGGAAACAGTCTGAAGATAATGAAGCACAATATCCTAACAAATCACCAAACAATGATCAAGGGAACAAAAAATCATCGCCGAACAATGGTTTGGGCTCTTTCAAAAAACCGTCTGGAGATAAACTAGACTGGAATGTTCTTAGATCATCTAGTGTCAGGCAAAATAGATGAGTTTATTGATTAATGTATTTCATACACAAATTAAGCTAGCTTTGGTTTTGTTTCTGGCCCTGAGCTTTTATGTCTGTCTGTATCTGTGGTTCTATTAGGCTGTTTTCTGTGAGATTTGACTTCTCTAAAGTGAGGAGTGTAATTTAAAAGGTAAAGTGTAAGGTTTGAAGCATTTCTTTTTTGACATCTAAGGGTTGAAGCATTGATTTGAAATGATATTCTGAAAAAATAATGCATATACAAACTATCGAGATGTGAAATCTCATTCAATAACTTCGCAATCAATGATTTTAATGTTAAACTTTATTGTTTAAAATACATAATTCGCTCTAGATGAGTCAAATCTTTTTATGTTATAATCACATTCAGAGTTTGTTCCTATGATTTAGGGCTTACCTAATCTAGTTACAATACTTTTTATATGGCCAAAAGTCTTGTCAGTGTTTTTTAGTATCATGTTATACTTAAAGAAATTGTTTGGCTTCATAGAAAATTGATTTTAGCTATGATATTTAAAACTTAGTGGTTCAAAGTAAAATATAATCCATTTACATTAAAACTGCATTTTTTGTGCTTCTCTTTTTAACTACCCATGCACACCTTCTCGCCACCCAACTACAGGTGCACTATGCCTCCTAAACACCAGAAGTGAATCAAAACCTAGCATTTTCTTCACATAATCTTCTAAGCTAATTCTAAATCTGTGACATAATCCACAAAACGTTTTGAGATTATTGGGCAAATTAAAACCTACAGGTTGTTCATGAAGTTGGAAACAATGAAGTCTTAAAGCCTTTTACAATTATTTAAGGAGGACATACTTGTACTTCAGGAATATTTAAAGGGGCCATTGTTGTTGTACTGCCAGATGGTAGTTGAAGGATCTGGATTTGGTGTGGTCAAAAGTTACTACAATATGAATATAATGGTCGTTAGATCAAGATCAAACAATCTATATTCTAACTTTATCAAATCGCATGTTAAATAAAACATCTTGATCTAACAATCATGATCTTTGGCTTGTAGTGACTTCATGGTGTTCTGATTACACCCAATCCAAATCCAATAGTTGAGATACTCCTTAAACTTGAAGACAAACATGGGAAGATGTGAGACAGAAGGTTGGAAGTTGTGATACAATCAAAGCAAGGATGAATTTAAGCATTAGATGTTGCTGTTACAAACTTTCTATATTTGAATTTGATTGTGTTTTTAGATGGTTCCTGCCACTGATATGTTAACTTGAAAATATTTGATCTGTAACAACAAAAAATAAGAAAAGGGGGCAATACAGATTCATAGTGCATAATTGAGGTGTAGATTGTAAGTGCTGACTTGTTTCTGCAGAGCGAAACATGGTACCTCTCAATGAAGGTATGCTTATCTATCAAGTAACTTTTAAGAAAAATACTGTCTATTACTTCTAACCATAATAACTGCTGTTATTTTCTTAGATCTGTTACTGCCATTTCCTAGTTCTGTTTTCATTCTGATGTTCTTTTCCTTTTATTTTTACTTTTTCTTTTCTCATGATTAGTAGAAAATTTTCATAAAGAAAAAGATTGTCATGCTATAACATCTAGGAAGTGAATTGTACATTAATATATGAAATAAAAATTCAAATAGAGAAAGAGAAATAGAAAAGAGTGGATTACATATGATACTACCACAAGACACCTTTTGGACATTTTGCTTAAGCAGGAACCCAAGCAGATAAAGCATACAAAATGCGTCCTCTCCATCCCTTCAAAACCCACTTACCATCCACATCGACTACAAAATCTTTATGGTATTCATTCTTCACCATTGCTTTGGTTTCATTCACCAAATCAGAATCCAAACTGATTTGCTTGAACCCAGCTCTCTTGTTCCTGACCTGCCACTGCTTGTAGGTCTCAGGCCTTTCAACCCTTTCTGCTCCCTCACAAGCTATAACATTTATAGCATTCCTTCCAAACAACCCTCTCTCAAACATCGACCTCTGCGTGTCTTCACAAGGCACGTTAGCCTCAAACATATCAAACAATGATGAGAAATGGTAGAGTGCTTCCTTAAACCGAGTCAGGAAAAACGGTGCGCTATAACTTCCATTGGTAACTCCATGAAAGAAGACTGTTGGATTAATCTTCCTGATCAGCTTCAACACAGCTTCTCTAGGACAATTCAACGCCACAGTTTCATCAGGAAGATTCTTCAGTCTGTACAAACAGCTAACAAGAGTTATTTCATTCCTGTCTATCTTTAGATCCTCGACACAGATGGTTTCCCATTTCTGTGCAATGTAATTGTATTCAAATGGTACATTGAACTTCTTGCAGTAGTTCTCTAGACGCCGTCCGGTTTCCTCCACCCTTTCTGCAGGTCTAAATCCTGGCTGAGGAAGCTCAATTCCTGTAATTCGAAGCTTTGGAGGACCGCCAGGTCTTAATGATAGTTTTCTGACGAGGCAGGGCCACTGGAAACCATAGAAAATTCCAAAATCAATAACATGAACGCTGCTCTCGTTCTTCACTATTTTCAAAATCGTTTTGGTTAGCAAAGCATTTGTCATTCTTTGCAAAGGAGACGCGGTAACAAATAGTTTGTAAGCTTTCAACATATCTCCAGCAGTTGCCACACCAAGAGGCTGATATGATGGCGTCTCGGCAGCCAATCTTATCTCAAGACCATTAGCAAAGTAGTGAGCTAAACGCTGGAGTCCATCGCCGAAAGGCGAAGAGTGTTGCCTAATCTGTTTGAGTAGCTCATCTGTATTCCTTCGATCGTAGCTCGCCACAGCTTGTGCACATTGAGTTAGCATGGTCCACAAATCCACAGCCGCGACCTTGTTTGTAGTAGATACTTTCTTCAAACGCAAACGTGTTTCCTTTGCCTTTCTTCCTGAAGCAACATTATGTGATGCTTGTTGATGTTTAGTGAGAGTCTTTCCTGTCTGATAAAGCAGTACCTCATCTAAAATCTCTGGTGGCTCTAATTCATCAGAGAAAATAGCTGAAACCTTGCTACCTCTTCCCTCTTGTTCATTACAAGTATCATTATCATTATCGATCTTATGACCTTTTTTTTCTGGTACTGTTGAAGGTGAAGCTTCCTCCACCGTTACTGGCCGAACGTCGTTCCAACTCCAAGTTCCGTTGCGAAAATGGTAAGCACCTTGTGTCTCGATGACAACTGGATCAGCTTCCGTCAAGTCATAGTAGTTTTTTTCTATTAAAGGAGTTTGTAGTTGTATGGAAGAAGAGTCGAATTCGACGACATGGTTGACCCAGTTAGATTCATACGAGTTATCAGTGGTGCAGCTGCTGCCATTTCTCTCAAAACTAGCAGCGCGATCGAAATTTCCATCTGGGTCAGTGCTATCATTTGGTGAAGAATGGTTATGGCTAAGAACATCATAGAAGGACTTTTCAGCAGCCTGAAGTCTTAAACATTCCTGCAACATGCAGGGTTTTTGCTCCAAGTCATCTTCTTCATCCATGAGGATGTCATTTATGTATCTTAGGATGTTATTGGAATATCTTGTCGTTTCCAAGGATTCTCCATTTGAGCTTGCGCCAGAAGAAGGTGAAGATGACGAATCTTCTAACTCAAACCCATTTGTTACATGGTTCAATGAGTTAGGAACACTAAAATCTTGCAGAAAGGTGTTTGGAGAAAGCATGTTGAAAACAAGGCTAATACCAAAATTGAACCAAAAAACTCAGTTCTTACAATATATGATTTGGAAGATTGTATCTGAGAAGCCAAGAATATTCATCTGATTAGGAAAACTTTGATGAATCAACTAAACCATAGACAGAACAAAAACAGAAGCAGGAAAAGATAGCATTGTTGACTGATATATTTGATAATAACAAGAAAACAAGATTCACAAAACTAAATAGCCGACTCTATTTTAGATGATAATAATGATGATGATATCTAGAATAGAACAAAGAAGAATGAATTAGAATAAAAATATTTTAGACACTAATGAATATAACCGTGGACAAACCTAGGAAAAGTTGCTATATATAATTCATAAATGATTCTTTCTTTGTACTAAGGAAGCTGCTAGGAAGGAGTATCATAGCCGCCGACCTCTTTGTACTGATATATGATATGATATACTATAGTAATAATACAGAATCCAGTGATATGTGCTGTGTGATCTAGTCTTTGATTTTTCATGTTCTAAAAATATATGAAATAATATGAAGTGGTCAAATATGTGCAAGAGTCAGATGCAGGTGCACCCTTGTTCCCCAAGTCATTCGTCACAACCTGTTATTATATCAATATATAGATCATCTGAAGTACTAACTTCAGTTTTCAATTCAATGTGAATGCATTAAAATGTGATCGATGTTTTCATTGGTCCCATGATTCCATTCCATGATGGAATAGTAAGACTTGTCCTCTAATCTACATACATCTTTTTAACACTTGACAAAAACAATAACAGATCATATCATAGACATAAAAATAAATTCCAATGAAAAAAAAAAACATTTTTCAATACAAAATTAGTATGTGTTGGTTCACTATCCCTTCTGAAACTTCAATCAACCATTCAAAACACTTTTTGGACATTTTGCTTAAGCAGGAACCCAAGCAGATAAAGCATACAAAATGCGTCCTTTCCATCCCTTCAAAACCCACTTACCATCCACATCGACTTCAAAATCTTTATGGTATTCCTTCTTCACCATTGTTTTCATTTCATTCACCAAATCAGAATCGAACCTGATTTGCTTGAACCCAGCTCTCTGGTTCCTGACCTGCCACTGCTTGTAGGTCTCGGGCCTTTCAACCCTTTCTGCACCCTCACAAGCTATAACATTTATAGCATCCCTTCCAAACAATCCTCTCTCAAGCATCGACCTCTGCGTGTCTTCACGAGGCACGTTAGCCTCAAACATATCAAACAACGATGAGAAGTGGTAGAGTGCTTCCTTAAACCGAGTTGGGAAAAATGGTGCGCTATAACTTCCATTGGCAACTCCATGGAAGAAGATTTTTGGATTAATCTTCCTAATCAGGTTCAACAATGCTTCTCTTGGACAATTCACTGCTACAGTTTCATCAGGCAGGTTCTTCATTCTGTATAAACAGCTAACAAGAGTTATTTCATTCCTGTCTATCTTTAGATCCTCGAGCCGGATAGTTTCCCATTTCTGTGCAATGCAGCTGTATTCAAATTGTACATTGAACTTCTTGCAGTAGTTTGCTAGACGCCTTCCTGTTTCCTCCACCCTTTCTGCAGGTCTAAATCCTGGCCGAGGAAGCTCAATTCCTGTAATTCGAAGCTTTGGAGGACCACCAGGTCTTAATGATAGTCTTCTGACGAGGCACGGCCACTGGAAACCATAGCAAATTCCAAAATCAATAATATGAATGCTGTTCTCGTTTTTCACTATTTTGAAAATCGTTTTGGTTAGCAAAGTATTTGTCATTCTCTGCAAAGGAGACGCGGTAACAAATAGTTTGTAAGCTTTCAACATATCTCCAGCAGTTGCCACATCAAGAGGCTGATATGATGGCGTCTCGGCAGCCAATCTTATCTCAAGACCATTAGCAAAGTAATGAGCTAAACGCTGGAGTCCATCACCAAAAGGCGAAGAGTGTTGCCTAATCTGTTTGAGTAGCTCATCTGTATTCCTTTGATCGTAGCTCGCCACAGCTTGTGCACATTGATTTAGCATGGTCCACAAATCCACAGCCGCGACATTGTTTGTAGTAGATGCTTTCTTCAAACGTGAATATGTTTTCTTTTCCTTTCCTCCTGAATCAACATTATGTGATGCTTGTTGGTGTTGAGCGAGAGCCTTTCCTTTCTGATAAAGCAGTACCTCATCTAAAATCTCTGGTGGCTCTAATTTATCAGAGAAAATAGCTGAAACCTTGCTACCTCTTCCCTCTTGTTCATTACAAGTATCATTATCATTATCCATCTTACGAGTTCTTTTTTCTGGCACTGTTGAAGGTAAAACTTCTTCCACCGTCACTGGCTGAATGTCATTCCAACTCCAAGTTCCGTTGTGAAAATGGTTAGCACCTTGTGTCTCGATGACAACTGGATCAGCTTCTGTCAAGTCATAGTAGTTTTTTTTTATTAAAGGACTTTGTAGTTGTATAGAAGAAGATTCGAATTCGACGACATGGTTGATCCAGTTAGATTCATATGAGTTATCAGCGATGCAGCTGCTGTCATTTCTCTCAAAACTAGCAGCGCGATCGAAATTTCCATCTGGGTCAGTGCTATCATTTGGTGAAGGCTGGTTATGGCCAAGAACATCATAGAAGGACTTTTCAGCAGCCTGAAGTCTTAAACATTCCTGCAACATGCAGGGTTTTTGCTCCAAGTCATCTTCTTCATCCATGAGGATGTCATTTATGTATCTTAGGATGTTATTGGAATATCTTGTCGGTTCCAAGGATTGTCCATTTGAGCTTGTTCCAGAATAAGAAGGTGAAGATGGTGAATCTTCTAATTCAAACCCATTTGTTACTTGGTTTCCTGAGTTTGGAACACTAAAATCTTGCAGAAAGGTGTTTGGAGAAAGCATATTGAAACAAGGCTAATACCAAAATTGTACCAAAAAACTCAGACTCTTACAATATATGTTTTGGAAGATTGTTTCTGAGAAGCCATATTCATCTAATTAGGAAAACTTTGATGAATCAACTAAACCATAGACAGAACAAAAACAGAAGCAGGAAAATATATCATCGTTGGTTGATATATTCGATAACAACAAGAAAACAAGATTCACAAAACTAAATAGCTGACTTTATTTTGCATGATAATAATGATGATGATATCTAGAATAGAACAAAGAAGAATGAATTAGAGTAAAAATATTTTAGACACTAATGAATATAGCAGTGGACAAACCTAGGAAAAGTTGATATCTAACAACTGAAGAGGAACTAACATTGTTGGATGAATTGGAGTCACAGCCTTGTTATATATAGAATATATAATTCATAAATGATTCTTTCTTTGTACTAAGGAAGCTGCTAGGGAGGAGTATCATAGCCGCCATCCCCTCTTTCTTATTATTTTATCTTATGATGATATATGATATGATATTCTATGATATATAATACAGGATCGTGTGATAAGTGCTGTGTGATCTAGTCTTTGATTTTTCATGTTCTAAAAATATATGAAATAGTTTGAAGTGGTCAAACATGTGCAAGAGTCAGATGCAGGTGCACCCTTGTTCCCCAAGTCATTCGTCACAACCTAAGCACGGATACGGACACGAACACCGGACACGACACGGACACTGACACCGTTAATAATTTGAGAAAATCACATAATTCAGTGTAATTATAAGTGTTGGTGTCGTGTTCGACACCGGGACACACCTAATCTAAGGAGTGTCTGTGCTTCATAGGTCACAACCTGTTATTATATCAATATATAAATCATTTGAAGTACTAACTTCAGTTTTGAATTCAATGTGAATGCATTAAAATGTGATCAATGTTTTCGTTGGTCCCAGGATTCCATTCCATGATGGAATAGTAAGACTTGTCCTCTAATCTACATACATCTTTTTAACACTTGACAACAACAACAGATCATATCATAGACATAAAAATAAATTCCAATGAAAACAAATTCATTTTTAAATACAAAATTAGTATGTGTTGGTTCACTATCCCTTCTGAAACTTCAATCAACTATTCAAAACACTTTTTGGACATTTTGCTTAAGCAGGAACCCAAGCAGATAAAGCATTCAAAATGCGTCCTTTCCATCCCTGCAAAACCCATTTACCATCCACATCAACTACAAAATCTTTATGGTATTCCTTCTTCACCATTGTTTTGGTTTCATTCACTAAATCAGAATCCAACCTGATTTGCCTGAACCTAGCTCTTTTGTTCCTGACCTGCCATTGCTTGTAGGTCTCAGGCCTTTCGACCCTCTCCGCACCCTCACAAGCTATAACATTTATAGCATCTCTTCCAAACAACCCTCTCTCAAGCATCAACCTTTGCGGGTCTTCGCGAGGCACATTAGCCTCAAACATATCGAACAACGATGAGAAGTGGTAGAGTGCTTCCCTAAACCGAGTCAGGAAAAACGGTGCACTATAACTTCCATTGACAACTCCATGGAAGAAGATTTTTGGATTAATCTTCCTGATCAGGTTCAACAATGCTTCTCTTGGACAATTCGCTGCTACAGTTTCATCAGGCAGGTTCTTCATTCTGTATAAACAGCTAACAAGAGTTATTTCATTCCTGTCTATCTTTAAATCCTCGAGCCGAATAGTTTCCCATTTCAGTGCAATGCAGTTGTATTCAAATGGTACATCGAACTTCTTGCAGTAGTTCTCTAAACGCCTTCCTGTTTCCTCTGCCCTTTCTGCAGGCCTAAATCCTGGCTGAGGAAGCTCAATTCCCGTAATTCGAAGCTTTGCAGGACCACCAGGTCTCATTGAAAGTTTTTTGATGAGGCATGGCCACTGGAAACCATAGCAAATTCCAAAATCAATAATATGAACGCTGCTCTCGTTCTCCACTAATCTGAGAATGGTATTGGTTAACAACATATTCGTCATTCTCTGCAAAGGAGACGAGGTAACGAATAGTTTGTAAGCTTTCAACATATCTCCAGCAGTTACTACATCAAGCGGCATATACGCCGGAATCTCGGCAGCAAATCTTATCTCAAGACCATTAGCAAAGTAATGAGCTAACCGCTGAAGTCCATCCCCAAAAGCTGAAGAGTGTTGCCTAATCTGCTTGAGTAGCTCATTTGTATTCCTTTGATCGTAGCTTGCCACGGCCTGTGCACATTGAGTTAGCATTGTCCACAAATCTACAACTGTGGCAGTGTTCGTAGTAGATACTTTCTTTGACCGCGAACGCGTTCCCTTTGCCTTTTCTCCTGAATCAACATTCTGTGATGCTTGCTGGTGTTGAGTGAGTGTCCTTCCTTGCTGACAAAGAAGTACCTCATCTAAGATCTCTGGTGGTTCTAATTCATCAGAAAAGATAGCTGAAATCTTGCTACCTCTTCCCTCTTGTTCATTACAAGTATCATCATTATCATCCATCACATGACTTCTCTTTTCTCTTGGTACTAATGAAGCTGAAACCTCTTCAACCATCACTGGCTGAACTTCATTCCAACTCCAAGTTCCATTCTGAAAATGGTTAGCAGCTTGTTGCTCAATGACCACTGGATCAGGTTGTGTCACACCATAGTAGTTTTGCTCTACTAAAGGAATTTGTAGTTCTAAGTAAGAAGAGTCAAATTCGCCAACATGGTTAACCAAATCAGACTCACATGAATTATCAGTGGTGCAGCTGCTGCCATTGCTCTCAAAACTAGCAGTGCGGCCAAAATTTCCATCTGGACCAGTGGTATCATCATATGATGAATTAGGATTGTTATGGCCAAGAACATCATAGAATGATTTTTCAGCAGCTTGGAGTCTTAAACATTCCTGCAACATGCAGGGATTGCGCTCCAAGTCATCCTCTTCATCCATGAGGATGTCACTTATGTATCTGAGGAATGGATTGGAATATCTATTCGCGTCATCTGAGCTTATGATAGAAGAAGGTGAAGATGATGAATCTTCCAACTCAAACCCATTTGTTACATGGTTCAATGAGTTAGGAACACTAAAATCTTGCAGAAAGGTGTTAGGAGGAAGCATGTTGAAGCAAGACTAATACCAAATCTGAACCAAAAAATTCAGACTCTTATAGTTAGATGTTTTGGAAGATTGTATGTTCCTGAGAAGCCAAGAATATATGACTAGGAAAATTTTGATGAATCAATGAAACCAAAGATAGAACAAGAACATAAACAAGAAAATAATAATAAAAGCAAGAAGAATGAATTAGAATTGTTGGATGATTTGGAATAACCTAGGACAAGTTGATATCAAACAACTGAAGAGGAACTAGCATTGTTGGATGATTTGGAGTCATACTCTTTGTTATATATATAATTCATAAATGATTCTTTCTTTTCTACCAAGGAAGCTGCTAGGAAGGAAGGAGCATCATAGCCGCCAGCCCTTTTTTTATTATTTTATTTTATAGTATATGATATATATGATATGATATTATATATAGTAATAATACAGGATCGAGTATGTGCTAAGTATATGATTTTTTTTTGAAAGATAAGTGCTAAGTATATGATATCAGTAGCTGTTACTGTCACACATACACGAGAGATAAGTGCTATGTGATCTAGTCTTTGATTTTTCTATGTCCTATATAAATAAATAAAAGTATATAGTATATAAGATAATATGAAGTGGTCAAACATGTGCATGTGTCAGATGCAGGTGAGTCCTTGTTCCCCAAGTCATTCGTCACAACCTATTACTATTACTATATATCAATATAATATCAGTATATGTTGAATTCAATGTGAATGCGCTTGTATATTGAATGCGCTTGTATGTGATGAATATTTTCATGGGTCCAATGATTCCATTCTATGATGAAGCAGTAAAACTTGTCATCTAATCTACATACATTTTTTTAACACTTGACACTGACAACGTATCACAGCCATAGACATAAAAAGAAATTTCAATAGAAATTAGTTAGTTTGTGTAGGTTGACTATCCCTTTTGAAATTTCAACCAAACATGTCCCTTTTATGGTTTAATTCATTGTATGACTCGTTCAGATACATGCCCCTAGTACCATGTTTTTTATCCTCACTTGCTCTTTTTGTCTTGATTGTCCATTTTTATGCTAATGATAATGATTTCTCATCTTGACTAGTCCTCCCAAGTAACACTCGTTTGAACGAAGACAGAGCTTTGAAAAAAACAACCCATTATTTTATATTTTTTAGTTATGCACAATCTAAAAAAAATTTGTTGCATCTTGCTCCAAAAATTGATTATGTTCTTTGTTTTGCATACACAATACACAAACGACTTGTATTGAGAAAAAAGTGTTCAAGAACATCGAATCTTAACTACTAGTAATTCAATGTTTTCAAGATATGATGAAAGTTCAACAATATATTTTAACTTTACAAGAGGTTATCGAGTTTAATTCGTTTTTAGTATGATCACAAATGATATATTTTAAAAAGTATTAGACTAAAAATCACATTTAATTTCTAAAAAAAAGATCACATTTAAAGATGAAAATTCATTCTTCACATAGTGAAGTAATATCTTTGTAATGTTGAAGATGCCGAAATGAGGGATAATAGCTCAATTGACAAAAAGGAAGAGTTGTACCTTATAATTCTCGATTTATCCTCAACCAATTCGTATCTTATAAAACTTTTTTTTTAGTAAAACATGTAAGACTTATAAATCAAGTACATAGAAGTCCTAGACTTCCTAAATACTTGATTAGGAATTCCTAGACTTTCCTAAAAAAGAAAGTCCTAGACTTAAGCATGCTGCTTAATTATTCTACTGATCTTATATTTTCAGTTACAAAATATCACTTAAGCATGTTGCCAAGAAGCTAGGAATACACTTGTATAATTACATGTAAATATATCAAATTTTATTTTTAATTCAGTTACAAAAGTAGTGTAGCCTGTATGCATTACTAACAATGTTAAAATTTAATTTTGTCAAAAAAAAAACAATGTTAAAATTTAATTTTGATAAATTTTAATATGTTCTAAATCATGTTGGAATGAAGGAGATGGCCC